>Ga0214164_1000262_pt1 | contig 36821 bp, 37 predicted proteins | sample TroBogepilimnion_13_FD_153003 | JGI IMG/M metagenome (GOLD analysis project Ga0214164, IMG submission 153003) | Freshwater microbial communities from Trout Bog Lake, WI - Practice 03JUN2009 epilimnion v4 | ecosystem: Environmental > Aquatic > Freshwater > Lake > Epilimnion/Euphotic zone ...
CACGTTACGTCAATGACTACACGATCAAGATGTGATTCAACAACGTCGAGCGCAGTGATGCTTGCGCCCGCTGCCACAATTGCGTTTGTTACTTCAGCTACTGGTTGAGCAGATGGAGGACCTTCAACACGTATTGTGATTCCGTAGCCAGGGCTTGTTGATGACATTTAGACAACTCCGTATAAACGATCTCCTGCGTCACCAAGTCCTGGGACGATGTAGCCGTGCTCGTTGAGTTTAGTGTCGACTGCACCAGTGACCAATGTGATGTTGTGATCTTTATGAGCAAAAGCGGTACGTACCGCTTCGATTCCTTCAGGTGCGCTCAAGATTGTGATCGCAGTGATATCGCGAGCGCCACGTTCAAAGAGATATTCAATCGCTGCAATGAGCGTGCCGCCAGTAGCGAGCATTGGATCAAGGATGTAGCACTGACGACCTTCGAGATTCTCGGGCAGGCGATTGGCATATGTCGATGCCTGAAGAGTCTCATGATCGCGAACCATGCCAAGGAATCCGACCTCAGCCGTTGGAATGAGACGTGTCATACCTTCGAGCATTCCGAGACCAGCACGGAGAATAGGAACGACTACTGGGCGAGGTTGTGCAAGCTCGACACCCTCATAGAGCGCGACTGGAGTCACCACGGTCGCTGGAACCGTATGAATATCTCGTGTCGCTTCGTAGGCGAGAAGAGTCACGATCTCTTCGGTCAGCTGGCGGAAAGTTGGCGACTTGGTATTTTGATCGCGAAGAACAGTCAGTTTATGGCTGATGAGTGGGTGCTCGGCTATGTGAATCTTCATCTTCTCAGCCTACTATGAGCACATGGCTAACGATATTGGTGTGATTGCTTGGCACGAAGATGGTCGTTGGTCGGTCGCAGAGCTTGAGACAGAGGACCTCACCGAGATTATTGACCGCCTGAAAGGTGTTCGTACTAATGGTGGCGCTGTGGGCTTGATCTCAATTGATGAAGATTTCTTTATTGTCGCACGAGCGCTCGGAACTTCACTTCAGATGATGATTAGCGATGTCACCTTTGCACTCGAAAACGATTTAGCTGCTGACCTGGTTGATGTTTTAGATCTGCCATTCCCAGAAGAAGATGATGAATCACAACCTGGTGGCGATGTTGATTTGCTTATTGATCTTGGGATGAATGTGATGGAGATGGAAGCGCTTGCATCTGATCCAGAACTCTTCCCGGATGAGGCAGTTGCAGCAATCGCACATCGACTTGGATTCGGACCGCAGTTCGACGAACTTTATGATTGATTACAACAAGGCGATGATTGAAGCCCTTGAAGTTGCACAAGCTGCGACTGCAAGTGGTGATGTACCAGTAGGTGCACTCGTCTTCAACGAAGATGGCGCAATCGTTGGTGTTGGACATAATCTTCGGGAGCGTGACTGTGATCCGACTGCCCATGCTGAAATTGTTGCGATGCGCGAAGCATCACTCAAGAATGGAACGTGGCGTCTTGATGGCCACACCATCGTTGTCACACTTGAACCATGTGCGATGTGTGCAGGAGCAATCGCCCAAGCACGGATGAAGACGCTCGTCTTTGGAGCGTGGGATGAGAAGGCCGGTGCAGTTGGATCCGTCTGGGATGTACTCCGCGATCCGCGTGCGCCTCATCAAGTTGAAGTTGTCTCCGGAATTATGGAGAGTGAAGCAGCTGTTCTGCTTAAGGACTTCTTTCACCAACAGCGATAGTTGTAGGCTCGCCCATGGTGGCGTGTCTGAGCGGCCGAAAGAGCACGCCTCGAAAGCGTGAGTGGGGGAAACTCCACCGTGGGTTCAAATCCCACCGCCACCGCCATTAATGAGTTGAGCGATTTCCTTCGATAATGAGCTCGTATGAAGGATTCAAGATGGTCAGTGCACCATCTTCTTCACCAACCATACCTTCGGCGCAAATTGTTGAGCCAACATCGAGGCCAACGACATTACGGCGACCGAGGAATTGAAGAGTAATTCCGCCAGTCTCATCCCAGACTTCGACTTCAACGCGAGGAGCGCCACCTGATGGAGCCGTGCGAATCGAAGCGACTTTGCCTCGTACGTGCGCACGTTTACGCCAGGTTGCCTGATTGATCGCAATGCGATCTTCGGCATAGTGGGAAATTTCACCGGGCGCTTCAGTAACAGGCTCATCTACTCGACGAGTAGCCGGGCGTGACTCTGGAACAACCGGTGCGACGAAATTCTCGAGCTCGCCGTGATGCTTTTGTGCGTAGATGATCTTCTCAACATCGAAAGGAACAATCGTTGCAACAACGCGAGAGAGTTGCGAAATCGGACTAGCAATATCTTCAGCAGTCTGATCGTGAAGAAGTCGTCCTAGGTACTTTGAATACGAGCGTCGTGGAAGCAAGAGAGTGAGTTCGACATCAGGCTGAGCAATTGCACGTAGCGCGTAGTCGACTGCGGCATTAGGAAGGCGGCGATCTGGGCAATCAATAAATTCGAGTGCGATGTCATCAACCGCTGGACTAGTTGCCCAATTTTTCTTAATTCGCTCAGCTCGCTCATCATCGATAACGAAATGTACCGCTGTGAGATGACGAGGGTTAAGGCTTCGTGCATAACGAACTGTTGCGAGGGTTGCAACGTCTACGGTGTCAATCAATACCGTGACATCATGGCGCGAGATAGAAGTTGCGCGATCGTTCTGCTTTGATATTGCTAGAACCTCACGTTCCTCTTTATATTTAATGGAGAATCGATACATTAAGAAGACAAGTGTTGGTCCGGTAACGACGATGAGCCAAGCACCTTCGGTGAACTTCACCGTTGCAAAAATAATGACAACAACGAGTGACGTCGCCGCAGCTACTGCACTAATGACGGCCTTTGTGCGCCAGAACTTTCCTTTATCGCGACGGGCGTTAACGACCATTCCAACACCGGTGATTGTGAATGCGGTAAAGACACCAAGTGCATAGAGAGCAACCAAGGCATTGACTGAGCCATTGGTAAAGAGAATTAAGCCAATGGCAAAGAGGCTTGCCAAGATAATTCCATTCGAGAAGACAAGCTTATGGCCGCGCTTGGTGAGCTGACGTGGCAAGAAGCCATCACGAGCAATATTCGCAGCGAGAATCGGGAAGGCGTTGTAGACGGTATTTGCGCCAGCGATGAGAATTAACATCGTTGCAAACTGAGTAAATGCGAACCAGATCTTGCCGAAGAGACCTGGGCCCACCATATTCTGGGCGATGATCGAAACGACTGATGGCGCACCTACTTGGTAGGGGACAACGTGCATACTGTGCGCGAACCATGAAACTCCGAACACGAGCGTTCCGAGTAGTCCGGACATGATGTTCATGGTTCTGCGGGCATTGCGACCTTCAGGCGCTTCAAAGAGCGATACGCCATTTGAGATTGCTTCTAATCCAGTGAGAGACGAACCGCCGTTTGCAAAGGCGCGAAGCAAGATAAAGACTGAAGCAATCGTTAATAGGCCTTGTGAGTGGCCAAGACTAAAGAGTCCTTCACCTGTTGTTGGAACTTGAGGAACAGTTCCAGCGAACTCACGATAAATACCGAAACCAAAGACTACAAACATAGCGAGCACAAAGAGATAGGTAGGTAGCGCGAAGGATTTACCAGCTTCTTTAACTCCGCGAAGATTTCCATAGGTCAAGAAGAGGATGACGCCAATAGTTATGGGAACTACATAAGGAGTGAGCGAAGTGAAGTATGAAACGAGTGCCACAACGCCTGATGCGCTCTGCACCGCGACAGTCACGATGTAATCGAGAATCAAAGCAACCGCGGCAACGATCGACCAAAAGGTACCTAAGTTTTCGCGGGCAACAATGTATGCGCCACCTGATGAGGTGTACTTGGAAATTACATTGTTATAAGAAAGTGTGAGAAGGACCAAAATTCCAAGAATGACAAAGGTCATCGGCATCAAAACATTAAATGCCATCATGCCAAATGCCGGAACAAGTGCAATCAGAATCTGTTCAGAGCCATATGCAGAAGATGAGATGCAATCAGAGGAGAGGATTCCTAGCGCATAACGCTTTGCTAAGCGTTGGTGATCAAGCGAATGGCGGTTGAGCGGATTGCCGAGGAAGGCCTTCTTCATTCGATAAGAGAGTGGGTCTTTTAAATGCGCGTGTTCTTGCAGCACTTGTGGTGCGGGGGCGTTATCGCTCCATGATTGTGGCACTTTAGGTCCTCTGGTTGTCTTGGTTGCCGAAGCAACTGAGAACGCTATTTTAACGACTTACCCAGGCGTATGCTTGCCTCTATGGAGTTGAAAACCGGCTTATATATCGATGGAAAATGGGTTACCGGCGATGGAACTCTCGATGTCATCGATCCCAGCACCGGGGAAGTAATTGCCGCAGTTTCAACGGCCGGTGAGGCTGAATGTGAAGCGGCAGTAACTGCAGCTCATAACGCTTTCCCAGAGTGGGCGAAGACCGCCCCACGTTTTCGCGCCGAAATCCTCCGCAAAGCATTTGAGTTAATGGTCGCAGAAGCTGATCATCTCGCCACGTTGATCTCAAAAGAGAATGGCAAAGTCTTTAGCGATGCTAAAGGCGAGGTCATGTATGCCGCAGAGTTCTTCCGCTGGTTCTCAGAAGAAGCGGTTCGCACTCCTGGTGATTTCCGCAAGAGCCCAAGTGGCGATAAGCGCATTCTTGTTACACATCAACCAATTGGTGTCTCATTGTTGATCACACCATGGAACTTCCCTGCTGGAATGGCTACCCGAAAGATTGGCCCAGCGATCGCTGCCGGTTGCACCATGATCTTGAAACCAGCGGGCGAGACGCCACTCACCGCTCTTGCAATCGCAGATATCTTGGAACGCGCTGGAGTTCCTAAGGGTGTTGTAAACGTCATCTTGCCTTCGAAGACTGGCCCAATGATCAGCAAGATCTTGCATGATCCACGAGTTCGCAATCTTTCTTTCACTGGATCAACCGAAGTGGGTCGACTCCTTCTCAAAGAATCTGCTGACCTTGTTATTCGCACATCAATGGAGCTTGGTGGCAATGCACCATTTGTTGTTCTCGATGATGCCAATATTGATGAAGCAGTAAAAGGTGCAATGATCGCCAAGATGCGTAATGGTGGCGCTGCCTGCACTGCGGCAAATCGTTTCTATGTTGCTCGATCTGTCGCTGATGAGTTCACGACAAAGTTTGCAGCCGCAATGGCTGCTTTGAAGATGGATAGTGGCCTCACCGAAGGTGCTCAACTTGGCGCATCTGTTTCGATGAAGGAACGGAACAAGATTGCCGAGCTCGTTGATGCATCTGTCGCATCAGGAGCTACCGTGCATACAGGTGCAAAGACTCCTGATGGAGTTGGCGCCTTCTATCCACCGACAGTTATGACGGTCGAAAAAGATAATGCGATCTTGCAGAACGAAGTCTTTGGTCCAGTCGCACCAATCGTTCGATTCGATAGCGATGAAGAAGCGATCAAGCTAGCGAATGACACTCCCTTTGGACTCATTAGTTATGTTTATTCGCAAGATCTCACACGTGCGATTCGTACCGCCGAAGCTCTCGAAGCAGGAATGGTCGCGATCAATCGCGGTGTGATCTCAGATCCAGCTGCACCATTTGGTGGAGTGAAGCAATCTGGTCTTGGTCGTGAAGGCGGCTTCGATGGAATCCATGAGTTTTTGGAGACAAAGTTCATCGGCGTAGAAATCTGATGACAAGTATTGAGGTTCGTGCAACACGTGCCCGTAATGCAATCTGGACAACATTCTTTGTCATGGGAATTCTCTCCATGGCGTGGGTCCCACGTATCCCAGAAGTAAAAAAGACTTTAGGGATCAATAACGGTCAATTTGGAGTCGTGTTGCTCGGCGGCACCATTGGCGCTGTTTTCGGCGCTCAGATCGGTGGACGAATGGTTCACTACTTTGGTTCAAGGAGCGTCTTGCGAGCAGCGACTCTCACGATGCCTGCCGGGCTCATCCTGATGTCCCTTTCTACTCACCATGTCATTGCCATGTTCTTTTCATTGATGGTGATGGGCTTTGGGTATATCGGAATCGATGTCGCATCCAATACTCAAGCAGTTGCTATCGAACGGCATCTGAAGAGGAAGTACATGTCGAGCTTCCATGGACTTTGGTCCACCGGAGCATTTCTGACAACAGTCTTCGGCGGAGTTATCTCGCACTATGTATCACCAGAGAGCAACCTCGTCATTATTGGATCAGCGGGTGCGGTCTTCAATCTTATTGCGATGAAATATGTGCTTCATGACGATGAAGATTTTCATGAGGGATCAGAGGAATCTGAAGGCAAAATCTCGCTATTAGATAAGCGTTATTTAGTTCTCTGGTTAATCGGCCTGGCACTTGTAGGAGCTTTGCTTCCTGAAGGTGCAGTAAGTGACTGGAGCGCGATTCTTCTTAAAGAGAATATGGGTATTGCAAAGGGATTGAATGCAACAGCATTTGGTTGCTTTGCTCTGGCGATGATCTTCTCGCGCATGGTTGGCGATCGAGTATTAACTGCACTTGGACCCGTGAAGACTGTGAAACTTGGTGGTTATCTCGGCGGCCTTGGCATGGGCGTTGGAATAGCGATCGGCGTTCCACTTTCACACCACAGCAAAATTCTTGCCTTAATCATTATCAATATTGGATTCATTATCGCTGGCCTTGGAATTGGTCCCATGGTTCCTGCAATGAATGTGGCGGCAGCGAGTTTGCCGGGAATTGCACCTTCAGTGGCGTTGGCGCGTATTGGAATTATTGGAATGGGTGCCTACTTTGTGGGACCAACGGTCACTGGAGGATTGGCCCAATGGTTTAACTTGCCAGTCGCAATGTTCTTCCCAACGGCAACACTTCTTATGGCAGGTTGGCTCAGTCGCTCGCTTAAATAATCCTTAGTGAGCTGAATAACCCAGCAGAGCGAGGGTTTCGCATTCAGCGATCGCATCAATCAAAATAGTGATATTTGTCTTTTTTCTATATTTGAGTGGTTGATGAGCGAGTGGACAGTAGATTGTTTCGGATGGATTTGGATTAAATGAATAAGTGAATTCTCTTCCGAGTAGCTTGTAACAAATTTCTACTTGATTCACAGTTTCAACGAGAGTTTTCTCTCGGAGCAGACGTTCAGCCAGACTCTCCAATCGAGATTCTTCGCCATCTCTTAGTTCAAAAAAATTAGTTAAGAATTTTTGAACGTGCGGTTGAACTTCTTCAGCATCAACCATTTCATCTTCTTGAATATATGAGGAGTAATTCCCGAGTGGTTGGGAGCGTCTACTTTTCACACGAAAACTATAACTCAGGTACCACAATTAATGAGACGAATATTCTTTGATCTTGTCTTTCCGGCATACAACCAACGACCTCCAATAAAGGCTTTTGCAGATGCGGTTCCGTACCATTCAGTTGGTTTCCTGTTTGAGCACACCACGTACTTATCCAGTAGGGAGACATCTAGACCTGAACTTGTTGACGGCGCTAATGAATTGGAAAAAGGACCATAGTTGTGGTCGGTGGGTAGTTGAGATTTTGAAATAACAAGAGTTATTTGAACTTTCTCCTGTGGAATGTTGCATATCGAATGTACGTTGACTTTGACTACGTTTATATTTCTATGCTTAAGAATTGTTGTGGAAATATGCGCATCTCCGACTTCCAATCGGCAATTAGGTTTAGATGTCGATGGAGTGGGGTGGCCTTGAGACTGAGAAGCACTTGCGGGCGTCAGCTGCCCAATTATTGAAAGAAGTAACAGCGAAATTACCGGGAGAACTTTCTTCATGGTGAGAGGTTCTCTTGAATTCAAAAATTACGCAGATAGTTATCCACAGAGAATTGGAAGTATCGACGGAGAGTAATCGGTTCAAGCCAGCCGCTTGATGAGTAAATAAGTGAAACGAGCGGAGGATGAGGGATTTGAACCCTCGAAAGGTTGCCCTTTACACGCTTTCCAAGCGTGCGCACTCGGCCGCTATGCGAATCCTCCTGTGCTGGCCGCGCAATTCGACTCTCTTGAGAGCCAATTTGTGCGTCATTACGGGTCGTAGCCTATCGGCTCTAGAAACTATGATTACCCTCAGATCCTCCGTGCGGCGTTACCGTACTGAACTCCCCCAGGGCAGGAATGCAGCAAGGGTAGGTCCGCTCTGGCGGGTGTGCGGGGGATCCCAACAACTAGCAGGGCTCGATAAGTAGCTGATCAGAGAAGGAGATGGCGATGTCACTAGCGTTATATCGCAAGTATCGGCCATCAACCTTTGGTGAAGTCATCGGCCAAGATCATGTCACTGAACCACTCTCTAACGCTCTGACATCTGGATCTATTCATCACGCATATCTCTTTAGTGGTCCACGTGGTTGCGGTAAGACTTCATCAGCGCGCATCATGGCTCGTTCACTCAACTGTGAAAAGGGACCAACACCAAATCCTTGTGGCGAATGTCAATCCTGTCGTGATCTCGTTGCAAATGGTCCAGGCTCTATCGATGTCATGGAACTCGATGCAGCAACTCATGGTTTAGTTGATGATGCACGCGACCTACGCGATAAAGCTTTCTTTGCACCCGTTCAATCTCGTTACAAGATCTACATTATCGATGAGGCTCACCAACTTGGACCCGGCGCCGCCAATGCGCTCCTCAAAGTTGTCGAAGAGCCACCACCACATGTTCTCTTTATCTTTGCAACAACCGAACCAGATAAGTTGATTGCAACAATTCGTTCGCGTACCCATCACTACCCATTCCGCTTAGTTCCTCCTGCAGTTCTTGCTGAGCATCTTGAAGGTGTCTGCAAGCAAGAGGGAATCAAAGTCGCAAAGGGTGTTATCCCATTAGTAGTGCGTGCTTCGGGTGGATCTGTTCGTGATGCGCTCTCTGTTCTAGGGCAACTCCTTGCTGGCGCTGGTAAAGATGGCGTGACCTACGAAGTTGCCACTGCACTTCTTGGCTTTACTGATGGCGCACTTCTTGATGAAGCAGTTGATGCGCTCGCTGCCCGTGATGGTGCAACGCTCTTTAATACCGTGAACCGCGTTGTTGAATCTGGCCATGATCCACGTCGTTTCACCCAAGATTTCTTAGAGCGGTTGCGCGATCTGATTATTGTTGGTGCCTCCAAAGATAACGCTGGCCATATCTTGCGCGAATATCCAGAAGATCAACTCGAGCGAATGAAGTCACAGGCCCAAGTAATTGGCGCGGCAACACTTATTCGTTCTGCCGATATCGCTGCCGATGGCCTCACTCAGATGCGCGGAGCGACTGCCCCACGCCTCATTCTTGAACTTATTTGTGCACGTATCTTGTTGCCAGGAAGCGATGATCAAGGGTTATTGGCTCGTATTGAGCGGTTGGAGAAAGGTCTAACGATCTCCCAACCTTCGGTTGTTGTTGCACCTGCACCGGTGAAGGAAGCAGCTCAACCGGAGAGCCCGGCAAAAATTGAAAAAGCTGATGCGCCTGAAAAGGTTAAATCGCCAGCTCCTTCAGCAGCACCAACCCCAAAACCAAGTGGTCCCGTTGATATCGCTGCACTGCGTAAGTTCTGGCCAGAGGTTATTGAGAATGTGAAGAAGCAGCGTCGCCTTACCTGGTCCTTGCTCTCTGCTAGCGCACAAGTCTTATCTGTTGACGATAAGGCAATCACAATCGGAATCGTGAACTCTGGAGCGCGTGATTCATTTGTTCGTTCAGAATCAGATGTGATTCTGCAAAAGGCATTTGCTGAAGTAGTGGGCTTAGACATCAAAGTTGAATGCATCGTTGATCCAAGTGTTACTGCATCAGCGACGACACCTGAGCGAACTGTCGAAGATCCCACTGATGCACCTGAACTCAGCGGCCATGAGCTCCTTGCAAAAGAACTCGGCGCACAAGTAATTAAGAAGTACTCAAACGATGTATGAAGGCGCGATCCAAGATCTGATCGATGAACTAGGCCGACTGCCTGGTATCGGTCCAAAGTCTGCACAGCGAATCGCTTTCCATATTATTCAATCCGAACGCGTTGATGTCACTCGATTGGTCGATGTCTTGCGTACTGTTAAAGAGCGCGTGAAGTTCTGTACCGAGTGCGGCAATATCTCTGAAGAAGAGCTCTGCCGGATCTGTCGCGATCCACGCCGCGATGGCACCTTGATCTGCGTCGTTGAAGAATCAAAAGATGTGATGGCGATCGAGAAGACTCGTGAGTTCCGCGGGAAGTATCACGTCCTTGGTGGTGCAATCAGTCCGATCGATGGCGTTGGTCCAGAACAACTTCGCATCCGCGAATTAATGGTTCGTCTCGCCAATCCCGATATCGCCGAAATCATCATTGCGACCGATCCCAATCTTGAAGGTGAAGCGACCGCCTCATATTTGATCCGCCAGATCCGCCCGATGGGGATCAAGGTCAGCCGTTTAGCTTCAGGACTTCCTGTTGGCGGCGACCTCGAATATGCCGATGAGGTCACGCTCGGCCGAGCATTTGAGGGCCGTCGCACCATCGAATAGGAGTTGTCTCATATAGTGGATTGCGTGCGCTATCCACATAATGAGATTTTTCAGAAATCTCTCTCCCATATCGCCCTCCCTCTGATTCCATATATCCATGGGATTAATCGTTCAGAAGTACGGCGGCTCATCGGTCGCTGATGCCGAAGGGCTCAAGCGTGTAGCGAGCCGGATCGTGGCAACGAAGAAGGCTGGCCATCAGGTCGCAGTAGTCGTCTCAGCAATGGGCGATACCACTGATGAACTGATCGATTTAGCCGAACAAGTCACCCCAATGCCAAATGGCCGCGAACTCGACATGTTGCTCACTGCTGGCGAGCGAATCTCGATGGCACTGCTCGCAATGGCGATCGGCAACTTGGGCCATGAAGCTCGCTCCTTTACTGGTTCACAAGCAGGAGTACTTACTACTTCAACACATGGCAAGGCGCGCATTATCGATGTGAAGCCCGGTCGCATTGTTGAAGCGCTCAACGATGGTGCGATCGCAATCGTCGCGGGATTCCAAGGAATCAATCAAGATACTAACGATGTCACCACACTTGGTCGCGGTGGTTCGGATACAACTGCGGTTGCGCTCGCTGCTGCACTCGAAGCAGATGTCTGCGAGATCTATACCGATGTTGATGGTGTCTACACCGCAGATCCACGCATCGTTCCAGCAGCTCGCAAATTAGATTCCGTTACCTACGAAGAGATGTTGGAACTTGCCGCAAGTGGCGCAAAGGTTCTCCACCTTCGTTGTGTCGAATATGCACGTCGCTATGACCTACCAATTCACGTCCGTTCTTCATTCTCAAATCTCGAAGGTACATGGGTGGTTAAAGATCATCCTGAAGGAGCAAATATGGAACAAGCAATCATCGCCGGTGTCGCACATGACAAGAGCGAAGCAAAGATCACGATCGTTGGCGTTCCAGATCGCACTGGGGTTGCTGCTCGTATCTTCCAGACCATCGCGGATGCCGATATCAATATCGACATGATCGTGCAGAACGTCTCTGCTGCAGCAACAGGCCTTACCGATATCTCCTTCACCTTGCCAAAGAACGATGGCGCAGAAGCGACGCGAATCTTGAAAGATGTTCAAGGCGAGATCGGATTCCACTCACTTCAATACGATGATCAGATCGGCAAGCTCTCACTCGTCGGCGCTGGAATGCGTTCCCACCCAGGTGTAACAGCAACATTCTTTGCATGCCTCGCTGATGCTGGCCTCAATATTGAGATGATCTCGACTTCCGAGATCCGTATCTCTGTCATTGTTCGCGAAAGCGACCTAGAAAAGGGCGTTAAAGCAGCGCACTCAGCATTCGAACTCGATGCTGATTCAGAGGCAGTTGTGTATGGAGGTACTGGACGATGAGTAATTCAAAGCTCCCATCACTTGCAGTTGTCGGTGCAACCGGCGCTGTCGGAACTGTGATGCTCGATATCTTGAGCAAGCGCGAGAATGTTTACGGCGAGATCCGTCTGATCGCATCTGCTCGCTCTGCCGGTAAGAAGTTGTGGTGTCGCGGTGAGGAACTCACCGTTGTTGCACTCTCACCAGAAGCCTTCGATGGAATTGATATCGCGATGTTCGACGTCCCTGATGAGATCTCTGCTGAGTGGGCACCAGTTGCTGCAGCTCGTGGTGCAGTAGTCGTTGATAACTCTGGTGCATTCCGTATGGATCCAAAGGTTCCACTTGTGGTTCCAGAGGTAAATCCAAAAGATGCGGCAAAGCGTCCAAAGGGAATCATCTCCAATCCCAATTGCACAACACTCTCGATGATCGTTGCAATGGGTGCACTCAACAAGGCCTTCGGTTTGAAGGAACTCGTTGTTGCTTCCTACCAAGCAGCATCAGGTGCAGGTCAACCTGGTATCGATGCACTTCGTGCGCAGATCTCTGCAGTTGCTGGAACTACCGCTGGTGAAGCAACTGGTGATGTTCGAAACCATGTCTCTGGTGATTCACCATTCCCAGCACCACTTGCTTTGAACGTTGTTCCATGGGCAGGTTCGTTGAAGGAAGAGGGCTACACCTCTGAAGAGCTCAAGGTTCGCAACGAGTCTCGCAAGATTTTGGGAATGCCAAAGCTCAAGGTATCTGCGACCTGTGTTCGCGTCCCTGTGCTTACAACTCACTCTCTTGCAGTGCATGCCACATTCAAGAACGAAGTGACACGCAAAGCGGCGCAGAAGATTCTCGCAAAGGCGCCAGGCGTGATTCTTGAAGATGATCCCGAGAACAAGAAGTTCCCAACACCAAATGATGTAGTCGGAACTGATCCAACCTGGGTCGGCCGCGTTCGGCAGTCACTTGACGATAAGAAGTCACTAGATCTCTTCCTCTGCGGAGATAACCTCCGTAAAGGTGCAGCGCTTAATACCGCTCAGATTGCAGAGCTTGTCGCTGCTGAGATCACCAAGAAGCGCAGCAAGAAGAAGTAGGACGCCAGACTCCTCAAACCGCTCTTTCCGGATTTCATTTGCACTTAGTATCGCCGAACTTCATGACTGACAATGATCAAGTTGAACTTACATTAAAAACAAGTTGGCTAATTCCAACAAGAATTACTGGGGCCGGACAAAACGTTTCAGTTGTGAATCAAGTTATCCCAAATGGTCACCTACTCGACCATCAAACACTTAACACAGGAAATTATGAAGCAGATGTTCCAGTGGGGGCTGATGCCTGTGCATTTCGAGATAGTTCTTTAATAGGTGCTCAAAGCTATTCAGTATCTGTAATTGATCAGAACGGAACTCGAGAAGTTACAACAAACTCCATTTCAGTGGATTCCAACCATGTAGCACATTTTCGAATCAGCGGTATTCACTTTAGCCAGCCGGTCATAAATATTAAAGGTGTAAAAAAATCTTTAACTTGTGTTGCCGCAAATAAGATAAAGGTGATTGAAGGAGCGAATTCGGTTTGTCCTAAAGGATTTATTCCCAAAAAATAGTTATTGCTCAGTCTGGTGTAGGCGAGAGCCACTCTACCTACACCAGTACCAAGGCTACTGAGATGATGACGGGAGTCGAACCCGCAGCTCACAATTGGCGAAAGTGTGTATGTTGCCATTTACACCACATCACCACAGCGAGTAGAAGATACGTTGTTACAAGTTTGTTTGAGGTTGGAGATTTTTCTACTGTTGATAAAAATTTCTGTTGAAACACTAAAGGGTCCCGAAGGACCCCATAGCGCACACTTTCGCCAAGCCAAAAGATATCAGAGAAGAGTGGTTACTCGAAGTATTAAATACTCGCTTCTAAAGTAATCAGACTTACTTCAGGAGGCGAAGCGACTCTAATTCGAGCGAATGGGGAAGTTCCCATGCCAGCCGAGACATTGAGCCACGCTTCGCCCTTTTGAACGCTCACGCCACGTGCTCGCCACTTCGGTAGATCGCAATTTGTTGTTAACGCCTTTGAACCTCCAGGCCATGGCAATCTGACCTGACCGCCATGCGTGTGTCCGGCAAAGATCACATCTAAGTCATCGCGATTCATCGCATCGAGAACTCGCTTATAAGGCGCGTGTGTAACACCTATCGCTAGATCACAATCGGCAGCAGGGCCTGCAACGGTGTTGTAATCATCGCGATTGAGGTGAGCATCATCGGTACCCCGAGCTTCGATAGTTGATCCCTTGATAGTGATGAGCGCTCGCGCATGATTGAGGTTCTTCCATCCCCGACGTGTAAGTCCATCGGCAAGATCTTTCGTTGGTAACTCATTACCCAAGATTCGGGGACCGAGATCCTTCTTTAAATAATTGAGTGGGTTCTTAAATTTCGGTGCGTAATAATCATTTGATCCAAAGACGAAGAGTCCAGGGAGTGCGAGCAATTCATCGAGTGCATGCAATGCAACCGGCACAGACTCTTGATGCGCCAAGAAATCACCAGTACTAATAACAAGGTCTGGCTTGAGGTTGATCCACGATTTGATATCGGCGACCTCTTGATGACGTGCAGGAGTGAGGTGAAGGTCAGAGAAGTGGAGCACTCGGATCGGTGCCGCCCCAGGGGGCAGTACCGGCAGGGTCGCCTCGCGTAGTTGATAAGCCATAGGCGTGAGAAGATACTCTCTATGAGTATTAAAGAGACACTCCAGCACGATTTAACCGAGGCGATTCGCTCTCGCGATGAGCTCACTTCCGGCACGATCCGCATGGTCTTAACAGCGATCACCACTGAAGAGGTCGCCGGCAAAGAAGCCCGCACACTGTCCGATGCCGAGATCATCACCGTTCTCTCGCGTGAAGCGAAGAAACGTCGCGAAGCATCTGAGGCATTTAAAGATGCTGGCCGCGCCGATCGCGCAGAACTTGAAGCTCAAGAGGGCGAAGTCATCGCGCGTTATCTCCCTGCCCAACTCTCTGAAGCAGAGATCAAGCAGATGATCGCGGATGCAATCGCTGAAACTGGTGCATCAGGTCCAGCAGGCATGGGTCAAGTCATGAAGATCATCTCACCAAAGATTGCTGGCAAGGCCGATGGTGGTTCTGTATCAGCGCTCGTCAAAGCAGCTCTTACCGGAGGAAACTAATGTCAGATCACACAAAGTTTGAATATGTAACAGTTCCACTTCTCTCACATGCAACGAAGCAGATCCTCGATACCTGGGGATCCGAGGGTTGGGAACTCGTTCAAGTAATTCCAGCACCAGGTACCGGAGAACAATTAGTCGCCTATATGAAGCGTGAGGTTAAGTAAATGGATGTTCGTGCAAAGCTCGCAGAAATCGGATTGACCCTTCCAGTAGCAGCTCTTCCTGTTGCTGCATATGTTCCATCTGTCCGCACCGGAAACCTCGTCTTTACTGCAGGACAGCTTCCACTCGTCGATGGCAAGATGGCCGAGACTGGCAAGGTTGGCGGAACTGTCACTCCTGAGCGCGCAAAAGAGTTAGCAACGATCTGTATCTTGAATGCACTTGCTGCCGTTGAACTCGTTGCACCAGTTGATTCCATCGTTCGCGTTGTTCAGGTTCGCGGATTTGTAAACGGCGTTGCTGGATTTGTTGGACACCCAGGAGTTGTAAACGGTGCGTCAGAGACGCTCATTCATATTTGGGGAGATGTAAACGGCAAGCATGCACGTACCGCTATTGGTGTTGCAGAACTTCCATTGGATGCACCAGTGGAGATCGAACTCGTTGTCGAAGTAGCGTAATTACTTTCCACGCTTAGAGATGCGCTCGTAGTCCTTGATGACTACGGCGCGGGGTTCGAGGCTGACCCAGCCGCGAGCCGCAAAATCTGCAAGTGCCTTATTCACAGTTTCGCGCGATGCACCAACACGTTGAGCAAGCTCTTCTTGGGTGAGATCGTGCTTAACGTGGAGACCATCATCTTTCGTCTCACCGAAACGCTCACCGAGATCGATGATCGCCTTGGCAACGCGACCTGGAACATCAACAAAAACAAGATCTGATTGTTCGCCACGTGAATCACGGAGGCGCTGCGCTAACCGACGTAGGAGTTCAAGCGACACTGCAGGCTGCAACGTAATGAGATCGAGAACTTTTTCATGAGGGAGCATCAATAGCTTTGCATCAGTGATTGCTGTTGCAGTCGCAGTGCGTGGTCCTGGATCAAAGAGTGAGAGTTCACCGAACATCTCGCCCGGTCCAAGAATCTCTTGCAAATTTTCTCGGCCATCAGGTGATGACTTACCAAGCTTAAGTTTTCCATCGAGGACAACGAAGAGGCGATCGCCTTCTTCTCCTTCTTTAAAGAGGGTGTGTCCCTTGGTGACCTTGACGAGTGTCATTGATGCGCGAAGTGATGCAGCTTCTTCATCACTTAAGGCGCTAAACAATGGTGCGGAACGAATTACAGATTCATCGGCAGCTTTGGTCACAGCCGCACTTTACTGTGGTGCAGCCAAGATCACAAAAGATAGGTATCGAGACTAATCTTGAGCCTGTGACGGAGTTGAAGAGCGCCCGTGAGGCCATGGCGATGTACAAGATCCTCACCAAACGCTATCCCGATGTTCGCTGTGAACTCGATTTTGAAAGTCCATTTCAATTGCTCGTTGCCACAGTTCTTAGCGCGCAATGCACTGACAAGCGGGTCAACTCTGTAACGCCGCGACTCTTTAAAAAGTATGGAACGCCAAAGAAAATGGCTGGGGCATCTGTCGTCGATATCGAGAACATCATTGAATCGCTCGGCTTTTTTCGTGTGAAGGCTCGTCATCTCAAAGGATTGAGCGAAATCCTCATGCATGAATATTCAGGAGAAGTCCCACCGATTCAAGATGAACTTGTGAAACTTCCTGGCGTTGGCCGAAAGACCGCAAATGTTGTCCTTGGCCATGCCTTTGATATTCCAGGAATCACTGTTGATACCCACTTTGGCCGACTTGCCAGGCGATTTGGCTGGACTGATTTAGATGATCCTGTAAAGGTTGAGTTTGCGGTCGGCGATCTCATTCCCCGCAAAGAGTGGACCAATCTCTCGCAGCGAATGATCTGGCATAGTCGACGCATCTGTCATAGTCGTAAGCCGGCATGTGGCGCTTGTCCGCTTTCAAAGCTCTGCCCTGCCTATGGAATCGGTGAGACCGATACAGTAAAGGCCATGGCGCTGGTGAAATCAGATGAGGATTTCCGATGAAGCGCGCGCTCGTATTAATTGCCGCGTTACTCGTTGCAAGTGTCGCACCAGCACATGCCGCAAGTACACCGTCATGTTCAACGATTAAAACTGTCTCAGTAAAGAAGGGAACGCTCCTTCCTTGTTTAGATGGTGTCGGATCGACCGCCTTTGAAGCGATTCGTGGTCCAGTTCTCGTCAATGTCTGGGGATCATGGTGTGAACCATGCCAACAAGAGATCCCGCATCTTGTTGATGTCGCAAAGCTCAATAAAGTCGCCATTATCGGTATCGATGTCGAAGAGCGGAATATGCAATCCGGACGAGCATTTGTTACATCCCACAAGATGAGTTGGCCACAGCTCTACGATGTGAAGGCGAAGACCCGTGGCATATTCGGCATGGGAGTTCCTGTGACCTGGTTTATCGATGCGCACGGCACGGTTGTTTATAAGCAGATCGGACTCTTCCAATCCACTGCTCAGATTAAGCAACTCGTGAAGAAGTATTTCGGGATAACACTATGAAGAACTGGGTCGACTGGGTCATTCTCGTTGCACTCCTTGGCGCACTCATCCGCGGTTATCGCGCCGGATTACTCTCAACCTTCTTTAGCGCCATTGGCTTCATTGGTGGGGGATTCGCCGGACTCTTTCTCTCACTTCATTACGTAAGTGCCTGGCATAGCAATCTCAATAAGTTTGCAGTCATCATCATTGCAATCTTTGTTGGTGCGTCAGTTGGAGAAGCGATCTTTAAACGATTCGCAAAGTTCTTTCATGGCAAGGTTCTCTTCGGCCCCTTCAAGTGGGCAGATTCAATCCTGGGCGCTGCGCTATCGATTGCACGTACCTTGATTATGATCTTTATCGTCGGAAAATTGCTGATGGCGATGCCGTGGAGCATCGGTCATAACGAGATCCCAAAGAGTGCGCTCTTTACCAAGCTTGAAAAATCAGCCCCGCACGTGAACTTTAATCTTCACTCTTTGCCGTCTGTAAACCCTCTGAAATAAGTTTCATTACATTCGGATCGGCGAGCGTTGTGGAGTCACCGACTGCACGATTTTCGGCGACATCGCGAAGCAAGCGGCGCATAATCTTTCCGCTTCTAGTCTTTGGTAACTCATTCACAACCATAATCTGACGTGGGCGAGCGATCGCACCAATCTCTTTAGCGACGTGCGCCTTCAACTCTTTGGTGAGAACCTCACCTTGTGAATGATCGATTCCACCGCGCAAAATAACGAAGGCGACGATTCCCTGTCCCGTCATCGCATCCGTCGCACCAACAACAGCTGCTTCTGCGATCGCTTCATGTGAGACAAGTGCTGATTCAACTTCTGCCGTCGAGATGCGGTGGCCCGAGACATTCATGACATCATCAACGCGACCGAGCAACCAGAGTGCGCCGTCTTCATCCCACTTTGCACCATCACCAGCAAAGTACTTTCCTTCGAAGCGCGACCAATATGTTTCGCGATAACGCTCAGGTTCACCCCAGACGCCACGCATCATTGATGGCCATGGTTTGTTGAGAGTGAGATAACCACTGTGACCATTACCAACAACTTTGCCTTCGTCATCGATCACTGTTGCATCAACACCTGGCAATGGGCCCATCGCTGATCCTGGTTTTGTCGCAGTGATTCCCGGAAGTGGTGAGACCATGATTGCACCAGTCTCGGTCTGCCACCAGGTATCAACGATCGGACAGTTGTTATGGCCAATGACTTCGCGGTACCACATCCACGCTTCTGGGTTAATCGGTTCACCGACTGAGCCAAGTAAGCGAAGTGAAGAGAGATCGCAGGAGTTTGGAAATTCATCGCCCCATTTCATCCACGTACGGATGAGTGTTGGCGCGGTATAGAGAATTGTTACCTTGTACTTTTCAATCAGTTTAAAGATGCGATCCTTTGATGGCGTATCAGGAGTACCTTCGTACATCACCTGAGTTGCACCATTAATCATTGGTCCATAGACCATATACGAATGACCAGTAATCCAACCGACATCTGCGGTGCACCAATAAACATCGGTCTCAGCCTTTATATCGAAGACCATCTTGTGGGTGAATGCGGTCTGTGTGAGATAGCCACCAGTGGTGTGGAAGATTCCCTTTGGCTTCGCAGTAGTGCCAGATGTGTAGAGAATAAAGAGGACATGCTCTGCATCAAAGGCTTGAGCTACATGCTGATCTGATTGCTTATCAACTAACTCATGCCACCAGATATCGCGCTCTGCATTCCAAGCAGTCTCTTGCTTGGTGCGCTGAACGACCAGCACCTTGCGAACATTGGTCTCGCCTGTAAGTGCTTCATCAACAACTGGCTTCAGTGCAAAGGCCGCTCCTTTACGGAAGCCCCCATCAGCGGTAATAACCAGTGTTGCATCAGCATCTTGAATACGTTGCAAGAGTGAATCTGCGCTAAAGCCGCCGAAGATTACTGAGTGAGCGGCACCGATACGTGCACATGCTTGCATCGCAATAACCGCTTCAGGAATATGTGGCATGTAGATCGCAACACGATCACCAGAGTTCACACCGAGTTCAGTGAGTGCATTCGCCGCCTTGGAAACTTCGCGCAACATATCCTTATACGTAAGTGTGCGAGTGTCACCCGGTTCACCTTCGAAGTGAAATGCGACGCGATCTCCGCGACCTTCATTTACATGGCGATCGATGCAGTTATAGGAAGCGTTGAGCGTGCCACCCGTAAACCATTTTGCAAATGGCAAGTTCCACTCGAGTACGCGATCCCATTTCTTCTCCCAGTGCAGCGCATCTGCGCGCTTCGCCCAGAACGTTTCGTAATCAGCGTTGGCTTCGGTGTAGAGATCTGGAGTGGCATTCGCCGCAGCGGTAAATGCCGCAGATGGGGCAAATGTTCGGTTCTCATTACCGAGATTTGAAATCTCTTCGCTACTCATCTTTCGAGATTACCAGCCGAGAGTTATCCACACTATGACTTTTCGCCACCAATTTTTCCTATCCCTGGCTTGTACCTTCCCAGTCATTCCCAACTAGTGAGAGGAGATAAGAGAGATGTGGTGGATGCGTTTAATAACAGCGGTCTCACACCTGCACCTATTGAGCACGGGTATCAAACTCGTGGCCAAGGCGAGTCAGACCCTGCTGCACTCCAATTTTGGACTCTTGGGGCTTGATCGCCTCTTGACCAGAATGGGTTTCTAGAGCCGAGATCGAGGGGGCGCCTGAGCGTAACGGCGCCCCCTAAATTCCAATCCGCCCCGAAATATGGTGGGATTAGCCGTAAGCATCCGAGCCCAATGATGTGCCTCGCTAGTTACTTACGCGAATTTCTCACACCGGAGACTCAGGATCAAGGAGATCTGAAATGCCAATTGCAACCCCCGAAATTTATGCCGAAATGTTGGATCGCGCGAAGGCAGGATCTTTCGCATACCCGGCTATCAACGTCTCATCATCACAGACTTTGATCGGTGCAATCCGTGGATTCGCAGAGGCAGAGTCAGATGGAATTATCCAGATCTCATGGGGCGGCGCGGAGTACCTCTCAGGTTCAACCGTAAAGAACATGGTCGACGGTGCAGTTGCGCTCGCTGAGTACGCACACATCGTTGCCAAGAATTACAAAGTAAATATTGGTATCCACACCGACCACTGCCCAGCAGAGAAGCTCGACGGTTTTATGCGTCCACTTCTTGCAATCGGTGCAGATCGCATCAAGGCTGGCCAGAAGCCACTCTTCAACTCACATATGTGGGATGGCTCAGCGGTCGATATGCCAGAGAATATGAAGGTCGCTAAGGAGCTCCTTGAGAAGTCAAAGGCTGCTCGCACCATTCTTGAGATTGAAATCGGCGTTGTCGGTGGCGAAGAAGATGGCATCGAAGCAAAGCACGATGCAAAGCTCTACTCAACACCTGAAGATGCGCTTCTCACACTCGAGACCTTGGGTAACGATGCAGATGCTCGCTACATGGTCGCAGCAACATTCGGAAACGTACACGGCGTCTACAAGCCAGGAAACGTTGTCCTCCAGCCAAAGATCTTGCGCACACTCCAGGATGCAGTAGCTGCAAAGCTCGGTCTTCCAGCAGGTGCAAAGCCAATGGATCTCGTCTTCCACGGTGGTTCTGGTTCACTTCTTTCAGAGATCCGCGAATCACTTGATTACGGTGTCATTAAGATGAATATCGATACCGATACTCAGTATGCATTCACACGTCCAGTCGTTGATCACATCATGAAGAACTACGACGGCGTACTCAAGATTGATGGCGAAGTCGGTAATAAGAAGGCATACGATCCACGCGCATGGGGTAAGGCTGCTGAAGCCGGTATCGCTGCACGCGTTGGCGTTGCTTGCGAAGACCTTCGCTCAACCGGCACTTCACTCTCGAAGTAATCAGATGCCGGCACTAGTACTCGTTGGCGCCCAATGGGGCGATGAAGGAAAAGGTAAGGCGACCGATCTCCTTGGCGACCAAGTGGATTATGTCGTTCGCTACCAAGGTGGAAATAACGCGGGCCATACCGTTGTTATTGGCGATCAAAAATATGCGCTCCACTTACTTCCTTCGGGAATTTTGAGCCCCAATGTTGTACCAGTAATCGGCAACGGTGTTGTAATCGATCCTTCAGTATTGCTTGAAGAGATCAAGGGACTCAATGAACGCGGTATCGATACTTCGAAGTTGAAGATTTCGACCAATGCGCACCTCATTACTCCGTATCACCGCACCATCGATAAGGTCACAGAACGTTTCTTAGGTAATAGCAAGATCGGAACAACTGGTCGCGGTATCGGTCCTGCCTATGCAGACAAGATCAACCGCATCGGAATTCGCGTCCAAGATCTCTTCGATCCGTCAATCCTTGAACAGAAGATCTCTGGCGCACTTCGCGATAAGAACCAAGTTTTGATCAAGGTATTTAACCGCAAGGGCATCGATGTTAAAGATGTCCTTGAGGAGTACCTCGGTTATGCCGAGATCTTGCGTCCATATGTCACTGATACTGCGCTCTTGCTCGATCAAGCATTGAAGGCGAACAAGGTCGTATTGCTCGAAGGTTCACAAGGAACTCTGCTCGACGTTGATCACGGTACTTATCCATTCGTTACTTCTTCTAATCCAACAGCTGGTGGTGCTTCAACTGGTTCTGGAATCGGACCTACCAAGATCACTCGCTCAATCGGAATCTTGAAGGCTTACACAACTCGTGTTGGTTCTGGCCCATTCCCAACTGAACTCTTCGATGAAGATGGTGAAAAACTCCGCTCCATCGGTGGCGAAGTCGGTGTGACTACTGGTCGCAACCGTCGTTGTGGTTGGTTCGATGCTCCGATTGCTCGATATGCAGTTCGCGTCAACGGACTTACTGACTTCTTCTTAACAAAGCTCGATGTACTTAGCAAATGGGAGAAGATCCCAGTATGTGTTGCTTACGAAGTTGATGGCGTTCGTGTGGAAGAACTTCCTGCATCACAATCAGATTTCCATCACGCAAAGCCAATTTATGAGTACTTGCCAGGGTGGATGTGCGATATCTCTTCTGCTCGCTCACTCGAGGATCTCCCAGAGAATGCCCGTGCATATGTGAAGTTCCTCGAAGATATCTCTGGCGCTCCAATGTCAGCGATCGGTGTTGGCCCAGGTCGCGATCAGACCATCTCAGTTCGGTCCCTCATTTGAAGGTTCTCCTAATCGGCTCTGGCGGGCGTGAACATGCACTCGCCGCAGCTCTGAAGAGAGATCCTTTACTAGAAGAACTCCATGTTGCGCCGGGCAATCCGGGTATCGCAGCGATTGCGACATGTCATGCAACAAACACTGATGACAATGCGGCAGTTATCGCATTAGCTGAATCACTTGAGATCGATCTCGTTGTTATTGGTCCGGAGAAGCCATTGGTACAAGGACTATCTGATGATCTCCGTAAAGCAGGGTTCCCGGTCTTCGGTCCATCGCAAGCAGCATCGGCGATTGAAGGATCAAAGGATTTTGCAAAACAAGTAATGCGCGATGCTGGTGTTCCAACGGCAAAGAGTTTCACCTGCACCAACCACGAAGAGATCGAGCACGCACTCGATGCCTTCGGCGCCCCTTACGTTGTGAAGCATGATGGCCTTGCTGCAGGAAAAGGCGTTGTGGTTACCGATGATCGTGCTGCTGCTCTTGAACATGCGCTACTGAGCCCGCGCGTTGTGATCGAAGAATTTCTCGACGGTCCAGAAGTTTCCCTCTTTGGAATCTCTGACGGAAAAAATATTCTTGCTATGCAACCTGCTCAAGATTTCAAACGTGCCTTCGATGGCGATCTTGGACCAAACACTGGTGGCATGGGCGCATATTCACCATTGCCATGGGCGCCCGATGACATCATCGAAGATACTTTGGAAAATGTTTTAAAGCCGACGATCGCTGAGATGGCCGCGCGCGGAACTCCATTCGTTGGATTGCTCTACGCCGGACTCGCACTCACCACCAAGGGAACCCGCGTAATTGAATTCAATGCACGATTCGGTGATCCGGAAACTGAAGTTCTCATGCCACGTTTAAAGACCCCACTTGCACAATTACTCTTGAAGGCAGCGACGCGTGATCTCAAAGATCATCCGACATTGATCTGGTCCGAAGAATCAGCCGTCACAGTTGTCCTTGCATCTGAAGGTTATCCAGCCGCACCAAAAACTGGTGAGCCGATTATGGGGATCAACCCGGTTGAAGGATCAGATGTCTTCCATGCTGGCACTACGATGGATGGCACAGTCCTGAAATCTTCTGGTGGCCGAGTCCTGACAGTGACCGGAATGGGAGCCGATCTCACCGAAGCCCGTGACAAGGCTTATCGGGTTATTTCCGGAATCACACTCCATGGCAGCCATTACCGCAGTGATATCGCCCTGAACGCTTCGATTGCCGAAAAAGGTAATTAATCACACAACCAGTCTTTATTAGTTTGGCTCTCGTTCACCTCGAACATGTTTGTTGTTTACCAAATTCAGACTGTCACTAGTAATGATTCCCCCACTAGGTCCACTACCTATATTTATATTCACATGGAGGAATCTCTTGCTTAAGATCACAATGAAGAAGTCGCTTGCTGTTGTTGCAGCTGCTTCAATCGCACTTGGACTCGCAGTCCCAGCTTCACATGCTGCAAGCCAAACAATTCAGGTTTATATCTCTGCAGATACAAATATCCAAGACCTATGGGTCAAGACCTTGGTCCCAGCGTTCAAGGTTGCATACCCAGGTTATGACGTCAACGTCACCTTCGACCTTCATGGCGATCACGATGCACAAGAGACCGCGAAGATCACTGCCGCTGCAGTTCTTCACAAGGATCCAGGTGTCGACCTTATCGACGGTGGATTTGTAACAACACTCGGTGCAGCTGGCCTTCTTTATCGCCCAAATGCTGGACTTCTTCCAAATATCAAGGATGTAAATAAGACTGTACTTGCTGCTGGTAAGGGTGGTATCCCATATCGTGGTTCATCAGTTCTTCTTGCATACAACTCTAAGAATGTAACAACACCACCAGCAACACTTGATGATCTCTTGGCGTGGATCAAGGCTCACCCAGGTAAGTTCACATACAACGCACCAAGTGGTGGCGGAAGCGGTTACTCATTTGTTCAGACTGTGGTCGATAAGTACCTAACCAACGCAGATCGCAACACACTCGTTCAGCAGGCAGCTCCTGATCTTGAATCAAAGTGGGCACAGGGTCTCGAGACACTTCGCCAGTTGAACAAGTACACATATGGCCAGAACGGCACCTACCCAGCTAATAACGCTGAAACTCTTACTGACCTTGCAACTGGCCTCGTCGATATGGGAACAGTATGGTCTGATCAGTTCGCTTCAGCGCTCAAGGCTGGCACCATGCCTGCTTCAATCAAGGTCACCCAGATCTCAAATCCATCACTCACTGGTGGCGCTTCATACCTCGGAATCCCAAATAGCTCAGTAAATAAGACTGGCGCACGCCTTCTTGCAAACTGGGTTCTTTCACCAGCTGCACAGAACTTGATCGTGAGCGGAACTCTTAATGGATTCCCAGTTATTCCATTGAACATGCTCGATGCAACAGCTACAGCTGCCTTCAAGGGAGTCGATATTCAGAACCTTCGCCCTGGCTACCTCAGCGCGAATGCTAATGATCTCAAGAGCAAGTGGGCTTCAACAGTCCCAGGCAAGTAAGACTGATAACAAGAATTAACTTGTGATCTCTCTTAGTAAAAGAAGTAAGGGAAGGTCCTTCGCAAAAAATAGCGGAGGGCCTTCTCTGCTTGGGCTGGCAATGTCATTGCCACCGCTCTTATTGGTTTTTGTCTTTGTTGGCTTGCCAATTCTTATTGGACTCACCTTCAGTTTAGGTTTTACCTCTGGACCAAATCGCGTTGTCTCACTCATTGGTCAGCAGATACATAGAAAGAATCATTGGTGGGGAACACTCTCGGCATATCAGGATGTCATCCATGATTCACGCTTCCTAGGAGACCTTGGCCTCACAATCTTTGTAACGGCGCTTTCAACAATTCTTGTTGTTCTCCTCGCCCTATCGGTGGCGCTCTATCAGCGACTCATTGGCGGGCGCAAAGCATCGATCCTGGTGACGTTATCGATCGTGCCACTCTTTGTCCCTGTGGTCATCTCTGCGTGGGCAATCCATACCTTTTATGGTGGCGATGGCTTTATGAGATCGTTCTTCTCTCAATTTGGTATAAATTTTCCAACTCTCACATCGACTCCATCTGCAATTGTGATTGGGACGGTCTGGACTTCTTTACCCTTTGCAATCTTGATGGTCTCATCAGGGATGCAGGCAATTCCAGATGCCCTCATTGAATCCGCTCGAGACTGCGGTGCATCTGGCGCAAGAGTTATCCTTAATATTTTGATTCCCTTAGCGAAAACTCCAATCATCATCGCAACTTCTTTTACAGCGATTGGAATTCTTGGCTCATTTACGATTCCGCTCTTCCTAGGACCTAATCAACCAACGATGCTCGGTGTTGAAATCTCAAACTTCTTTGGTTCATACAACCGCCCACAACAATCTCTCGTTATGGCCTTTATCGTCTTCTTTATTGCGTCAGGTATCGCTATTTCATATGTATGGTCGAATGTGAAGAGTGCACGTGAAAGCGGCAGACTGTAAATGAAGAGATTGAATCTTGGCCGTTTCGCCATTAATGCCTTTATTGCCATTTTGGCGCTCTTTATTTTGGGCCCAATTGTATGGCTCGCCCTGCATGCTTTCACGTCAGGATGGACATACCCTCATCTATATCCGAATGGCATCACACTTCAATGGTGGTCCAAGGTTTTTCTAGATTCAGCTTTGAAGACGGCTATTAGAAACTCGCTTCTTATTAGTCCGATAGTTGTACTTCTGAGCATGGTTATCTGTCTCCCTGCCGCATATGCAGCTGGACGAATGAACTATTTCGGTCGCAAAACATTCATGGTCGGAATTTTCTCAGCGAACTCCTTTCCAAAGATCGGTCTCTTCGCCGCAATCGCGACTCTCTACTATGCACTTAATCTCATGGGGACCATCATGGGAGTCATCATTGTTCAACTTCTTGGAACCATTATCTATATGACCTGGATTCCTGCAGCCGCTTTTGCTGCTGTCCCTAAGAATTTAGAGGAAGCAGCACGTGATGCCGGGGCGAGCAAATTCACCGTTTTTCGCACAATCACACTTCGCATGGCGATGCCGGGCATCCTTGTTGCAATCGTGATGTCATTCCTCGCCTCATTCGATGAAGCTCAAGGAACTTATTTAGTCGGTGCTCCAAATATTTATACAATGCCGACTGAGATGTACTCACTTGTGCAGAACTATCCGATCCAAGTCGCCGCTGTCTTTTCACTGCTTCTTGCGCTCCCATCAGTTCTCCTTTTAGGTCTTGCGCGCAAACACATCATGGGTGGACAACTAGCTGAAGGATTCCAACTGAAATGAGTAGAGAGAGCGAAAATATGGGACTTGAGTTACGTGGTTTGAAAAAAGTCCTAGGCGGGCGCGTCATCATCGATGATCTTCACCTTGTTGTCGAACAAGGGGAGATGATCTCACTCCTTGGTCCTTCAGGATGTGGCAAGACAACAACGCTACGAATGATCGCGGGCTTCTTACAGGCAGATGAAGGCCAGATCGTCCTTGCAGGTAAGGATGTGACCAACCTCGGACCAGATATGCGCCCAAGTGCCATGGTCTTCCAAAACTATGCCCTATGGCCTCATATGAGCGCTGCAAAAAATGTCGCATACCCATTGAAGATCAAGGGTTTAAGCAAGATTGAAATCAACGAGAAGGTAGAAGCGGCACTCGAACTCGTAAACCTCCTTCATCACAAGGATTCTCGCCCAGGTCAGATTTCTGGCGGCGAACAACAACGTGTGGCACTGGCCAGAGCCCTTGTTCAAGAGCCCGATATCCTTCTGTTGGATGAGCCGCTCAGTAACTTGGATGCGAAATTACGCGAGAAGGTCCGTGAAGATATTCGAGAGCTCCAGCGTCGCCTTGGAATTACCACCGTGATCGTGACCCACGATCAAGAGGAAGCGCTCTCGATATCTGACCGGGTGGCAGTGATGAACTCAGGTCGGATTGAACAATTCTCAACTCCGCACGATCTCTATCGATACCCAGCAACAGAATATGTTGCCTCCTTTATCGGCTCTCTCAATAAATTTGAAGGAGATTTCATCGATGGCCAAGTTATTCCGGGTCCAGGCCTTGTAGGAATTCGTCCAGAGGATGTAGTTGTCAGTTCTCACTACTTTGAAGGGTCACGTGAAGGTACAGTTCAACTCGTGATTCCTCGTGGACACTTCTATGAAGTAGTCATTGCGCGTGCTGAAGGAATTTTCCGGGTATTTATGAATGAAGGAATTCCGCAAACCGGAGATCGCGTCCATGTTGGCGTCAAGAAAATTCTCCGGTATATCAATGGAAATCTCGTTCACTAATTCTATGAAAAGTCCCCTGAAGGTTGCTCATCGAGGAGATAGCTCGAGATTCCGCGAGAATACGATTCCTGCAATTCAATCTGCGATTGATTGCGGAGCAGATATCGTAGAAATTGATATACGACAAGCTAGTGATGGCACTGTTGTAGTTCTCCATGATCCAACTCTTGAAAGGTTGTGGGGATATCCCGTTAAGGCCTCAGAACTCGCGATTGACGATATTGAATCTCTTGGTTTTGGCGATCTACGCATTCCTACATTGATGAAGACCCTTCAGCTCTTTCGGGAATCCACGTGCGCAGTCATGATTGATATGGATACCGCTGAGCATGCTCTCGCCGCCTTTGAAGTCGTAGGATCGATGGAACTTCCTGCCGAACGTGTTATCTGGTGTGGCGATTTAGAAGCCATGCGATTGATTCGATCACGTTCTACAACTGCGCGCATCTGGTTGCCGTGGAATTCAACAGAACAGCTAGATCTTTCACTAGTCAGTGAGATAAAGCCTGAATTTGTGAACGCCCACTATTCCTATTGGGATCGCGCGAAGGTGGAGTCAATGCACGCTCTCGATCTGAAAGTTTCAGCGTGGACGGTCGATGATGCACCAACCATGCGCTGGGCGAAGGCGATCGGAATAGATTCGGTAACGAGTAATCGGCTCACCTTGTTGGCGGACATCTTCGCGGAAAGTTCAGCGGCGGACTCACTCAATCTAGTGAAGGCTTCAGAGGTGGCTCAATCCTTAGCAGCATGGGCTTTGATGATTTGCCAGATGATGGCACCAGGGAAAATTTCGACAAAAGTTAACGCGGCTGACCTCGTCACTGAAGTTGATACCTTTATTGAGCAACATGTTCGAGAAGTGATCCTCGCGAATTTTCCACATCACAATATCGTCGGTGAGGAATTTGGTGGCGAGTCCCATCTACTTACACCCACATGGTATGTCGACCCAGTTGATGGCACAACCAACTTTGCAAACCGAACACCGTGGAGCTCATTCTCATTAGCTCTTGCAGTTGGAAGAGAGCCATTAGTCGCAGCCACGATCGATCCATGGCGAAATAGGATCTTCACTGCAATCAAAGACGGAGGCGCCCACATTAATGGTGAGCGTATTTCACTTGCTGATCAGGTGTTCTCAGAGAATCCATTAGCTGGTCGAGTAGTTCTCACTGAACTCGCTGGGTCACGACCATGGCCAGGTCTCGTGGAATTCCTTGACGCTCTCCATGAAAAGTTTTGTACGATGAGAATTATGGGGGCTGGAACACTAACTTTGACATCCGTCTCTGCGAATTATGGAATCGGTGCAGTAGTCCACCGATTTAGCCCAATCGATCATCTGGCCGCAGCACTTATTGCCAACGAGAGTGGATGCCTTGCTCTCAATGAGGATGGGGAAGTCGACCTCTTCCCAGAATCCGGTGGCCAATTGATTGTTCAGCCTTCGGCTCGAGAACTTCTCTATTCAATCTGGGCGGAATCATTGAAAAAGGGCGCTACCCGAGCGTAATTCGTTCACCCACCTGTCGAAAGATAGGATTGCCCCATGAGCCTGCTCGCGGATCGTTATGCATCGGCGGCGATGCGCGCAATCTTTAGCCCAGAACAGAAGATCATCGCAGAGCGTCGACTCTGGATCGCAGTCATGAAGGCCCAATCACACCTTGGTCACGCGATTGATGCGAAGGTAATCTCCGATTACGAAGCGGTGATCGCAAAGGTGGATCTCGCTTCGATCGATTCCCGCGAGAAGCAGACTCGTCACGATGTTAAAGCTCGCATCGAAGAGTTCAACGCACTCGCAGGGCACGAAGCAATTCACGCCGGTATGACATCTCGCGATCTCACTGAAAACATTGAGGCGATGCAGGTCCGCGATGGATTAGTACTCGTTCGCGATCGTGTAGTTGCTGCTCTTGCAATGCTTGGTAATCACGCAACTCACTACATCGATCAACCCATCGCTGGTCGTTCACATAATGTTCCGGCACAGATCACCACACTGGGTAAGCGCTTTGCATCAGCAGCTGAAGAACTTCTCTTCGCATATGAGCGCCTTGATAATTTAATTTCACGTTATCCAATCCGTGGCATCAAGGGCCCAGTCGGCACCGCACAAGATTCAGTTGATCTACTCGGCTCATCACAAGCACATGCTGCACTTGAAAAAGAAGTTGCTGGATACCTTGGCTTTGACCGCGTTCTCGATTCAACTGGCCAGATCTATCCACGGTCATTTGATTTCGATGTCGTCACAACACTCGTTCAGATCGCAGCATCACCATCATCACTTGCAACATCGATTCGTTTAATGGCAGGCGCCGAGCTTGTTACTGAAGGTTTTAAGGCCGGCCAAGTCGGCTCATCAGCGATGCCTCATAAAATGAATACTCGTTCCTGTGAGCGCGTAAATGGCCTTGCAGTAGTGCTGCGTGGTTATGCATCGATGGTTGGCGAACTCTCTGGCGATCAATGGAATGAGGGCGATGTCTCTTGCAGCGTTGTCCGTCGCATTGCTCTGCCTGATGCCTTCTATGCAATTGATGGTTTGATCGAAACCTTCCTCACTGTGCTGAGCGAGTTTGGCGCCTTCCCAGATGTGATTGCCGCAGAGCTCACTCGTTACTTGCCATTCCTTGCGACTACCAAGATCTTGATGGCATCAGTAAAGGCCGGTGTTGGCCGTGAAGAAGCGCACGAAGTTATTAAAGAACATGCTGTTGCTGCAGCTCTTGGCATTCGCGCGGGCAAGCCAAACACCATGCTCGATGCGATCGCTGCGGATTCTCGTATTCCATTGAACAAGAGTGAGCTTGAAGCGCTCTTAGCGAAGCCACTCGAGTTCACCGGTGATGCTCATGCACAAACTCAGCGAGTTGTTGATCGCATTGGCGCGATCACATCCGCTCATGCTGCGGCGGCGCAGTACCGACCTGGCGCTATTCGATAATGCGCGAGATTGCAGGTTGGAAGCACCTGCGTTCCGGGAAAGTACGTGATCTCTATACCAATGACTCTGGCAATTTATTAATCGTTGCCTCAGATCGCATCTCTGCCTTCGATTACATTCTTCCAACTGAGATTCCTAACAAGGGCGTCCTACTTACCCAACTTTCATCGTTCTGGTTCAACTTCTTACAAGATATTGTCTCGAACCACATCATCACAACGGATGTTCCAGCCGAAGTTGCTGGTCGCGCAGTGATTGTGAAACCACTGAAGATGTTTGCCATTGAATGTGTTGCACGTGGCTATCTCACCGGCAGCGGTTGGGTTGAATATCAGAAGACACAATCAGTCTGCGGAATCCTCTTGCCTGAAGGTCTCAAAGATGGCGATAAGTTGCCGGAGCCGATCTTCACACCAGCGACCAAGGCCGAGATGGGCGATCACGATGAAAATATTGATTTCGTTCGTGCCGCTGACATTGTTGGATATGCCGCCGCAGAACGCCTCCGTGAATTAACGCTCCAGCTCTATACCCGCGCACACGATTACGCCGCGACGCGCGGAATTATTCTCGCCGATACCAAGTTTGAATTCGGAATCGATGAAGAGGGTAATATCTGCCTAGGCGATGAGGCCTTAACACCGGATTCCTCTCGCTTCTGGGATGCCCAATCCAAATCCTCTTTCGATAAACAGTTCGTTCGCGATTGGTTATTGAACTCAGGATGGGATCGCAATAGCACCCCACCTGCTCTACCTGATGATGTTGTTGCAAAGACGCAAGAGCGTTACAACTCAGCTTTCACGCTGCTCACTGGAAAGGCGCTGTAAATGGGAAAGATCGTCGTCGAAGTTATGTTGAAGCCAGAGATCTTGGACCCTCAGGGACAAGCTGTTGGCAATGCGCTCCCACGCCTTGGCTTTACCTTCGCCCAGTCAGTCCGTCAGGGAAAGCGCTTTGAGATCGAAGTTGCTGGCGAACTAACACCAGCGATGCTAGCTGATGTCGAGAAGGCCGCTGAAGGGTTCCTTGCAAATACCGTTATTGAGACCTTTGTTGTAAAGGTTGAGAAGTAATGCGGGTTGGAGTCGTTACCTTCCCAGGCACACTTGATGATCGCGATGCAGCGCGCGCGGTTGAATACGCCGGTGCTGAACCAGTTTCACTCTGGCATGGATCTGATGATCTCAAGCATGTTGATGCCGTAGTTCTTCCTGGTGGATTCTCTTACGGCGATTACCTCCGCTGTGGTGCGATCTCGGCCAAGGCACCGATTATGAAATCAATCATTATTGCGGCAGAGCACGGATTCCCAGTTCTTGGAATCTGTAATGGATTCCAAGTACTTGCTGAGGCACACTTGTTGCCAGGAGCACTTACTCGCAATGCCGATATGCACTTCCTCTGCACCGATCAGATCTTAAAGATTGAGAACAACACAACAGCGTGGACTAATGGTTTTAGCGTTGGTCAAGAGATTGTGATCCCCATGAAGAACGCTGAAGGAAACTTCAACTGTGATGATGCAACTCTCCATGAACTCGAATCAGAAGGTCGCGTGATCGCTCGTTATGTTGGAGTAAATCCCAATGGATCTCGTGATGCGATCGCTGGAATCACCAACAAGCGCGGAAATGTTGTTGGCTTAATGCCACACCCAGAGCACGCGATTGATCTCCTTACGGGTCCAAGTAAAGATGGCTTGACCTTCTTCACCTCTGTTTTGAACGCGATGGTGAAGTAATGGCCCTCGATACCGTCACCAATGCAGCAGCCACACCAGATTTCGAACTTCCCTTTGAACAACTTGGTCTCAAAGCTGACGAATACGAGAAGATCAAAGGCATCCTCGGTCGCCGTCCAACTGGCTCAGAGCTCGCAATGTATTCGGTCATGTGGTCTGAGCACTGCTCATATAAATCTTCCAAGGTTCATCTCAAGCAGTTCGGTGAGAAGGCGCCAAAGTCTGATGCGCTCTTAGTAGGTATCGGTGAGAACGCTGGTGTTGTAGATATCGGCCAGGGCTATGCAGTCACTTTCAAGGCTGAATCCCATAACCACCCATCATTTGTTGAGCCATATCAAGGTGCGGCCACCGGTGTGGGCGGCATTGTTCGTGACATTCTTACTATGGGAGCACGACCAATTGCTGTGATGGATCCACTCCGTTTCGGTAAGGCTGATGCCCCTGATACCAAGCGAGTATTGCCTGGCATTGTCGCTGGTATTGGCGGTTACGGTAACTGTCTCGGCCTACCAAATATTGGTGGCGAGATCGTCTTTGATGAGACTTATGCCGGAAACCCACTTGTTAACGCGCTCTGCGTCGGAGTTATGCGCCACGAAGATATTAAATTGGCACAAGCACATGGCGCTGGCAACCTCGTTGTTCTCTTCGGTGCAAAGACTGGTGGCGATGGCATCGGCGGTGCATCAATTCTCGCCTCTGAAACATTTAATACCTCTAAGCCAACGAAGCGTCCTGCGGTTCAGGTCGGCGATCCATTTGCTGAGAAGGTTTTGATCGAATGCTCACTCGAAATCTTCGCTGAAGATTTGGTTGTTGGTATCCAGGATCTTGGTGCTGCTGGAATCTCCTGTGCAACATCAGAACTTGCATCTGCTGGTACTGGTGGAATGGAAGTTCAACTCGAGAAAGTTCCATTGCGCGATCCATCACTCTCACCAGAAGAGATTCTGATGTCCGAGTCACAAGAGCGCATGTGTGCAATTATCGAGCCAAGCAAGCTCGCTCGCTTTATGGCGATCTGCAAGAAGTGGGATGTCACCGCAACTGTTATCGGTGAAGTCACATCAGGCGATCGTCTTCACATTACCTTTAATGGTGAGTTGATCGTCGATGTTCCACCGCGCACTGTTGCCCATGATGGACCAGTCCTTACTCGTCCAATGGCTCGCCCTGATTACCTTGATGCGTTAAAGCCAGTTGCACTTGATCCCATCGAGTCACCAGAAGCAATCAAGGCGGCAGTCTTGAAGTTGATGGCTGCACCAAATATTGCAGATAAGTCCTGGGTCACGAAGCAATACGATCGTTATGTTCAAGGTAACTCCATCTTGGCCCAACCTGAAGATTCCGGAATGATCCGTATTGATGAGCAGACTCACCTTGGAATCGCGATCTCTACCGATGCGAATGCCCGTTGGAGCTATGTAGATCCATATAACGGCGTAAAACTGGCCCTTTTGGAATCCTGCCGAAATATCGCAACATCAGGTGCAAAGCCGCTGGCGATCACTAACTGCCTCAACTTCGGATCCCCAGAAGATCCAGGTGTGATGTGGACCTTCGCCGAAACTGTTCGCGGTCTTGCTGATATCTGCTTAGAGATGGGCCTACCTGTTACTGGTGGAAACGTCTCCTTCTACAACCAGACCGGAAAAGTTGCGATTCTTCCAACGCCCGTTGTTGGTGTTCTTGGTGTAATCCAAGATGTTCGCACTCGCACATCAATGTCATCAGATCAGTCGGGGCTTGAGTTATTCCAACTCGGCAATACCGACGATAACTTCAGTGGTTCTGAGTGGGCACATTTACATGGTCAGATGGGCGATCACGCACCGACTCCTGATATCGATCACGAGACTCGGTTAGTGAAGGTTCTTCTTGAAGGCCAACAATATTTTGCTGCGGCACATGACATCAGCAATGGTGGATTTGCAGCGACGATCTCTGAGATGGTTCTGAAGAGTGGCGTCGGTGCAACGATCGAACTTCCTGCGGAATATATTCCTGGTGGAGTTACTGCTGGCCTCTTTGCAGAGACACCAGGTCGCGTCGTTCTTGCGGTGAAGAGTTCTGATGTTGATGCGCTGCAGAAGCTCGCCGACGCACATTCGATTCCCATGCACTGGGTCGGAAAGACTGGTGGCGATGCGTTGGTGATTAATGGCGCAACGATTCCATTAACCGAGCTCCGCACTGCCTTCACCGAGACCTTCCCGAAGCTCTTCGGATAACCAGACCATGCGCGATCCTGTAACCATGGCAAAGGTGAAGGGAATTCTGCAGGCACTTTCTGATGCCGAACCAGGTCATGCCGTTGAAGTTCGGATCCCACCATATTCAGCGATTCAATGTGGCACAGGACCAAAGCACACTCGCGGTACTCCGCCGAATGTTGTCGAGATGAAGGCGGAAACGCTCTTCGCACTTACGGCAGGAGAGATCGCCTGGGGTGCAGCAGTGTCATCAGGTGAGATTCATGCATCTGGTGAGCGTTCGGATTTATCAGCGCTCTTCGAGAAGATTAGGATGCACTCATGAGCCGCCGCCCTGATGGACGCTTGACGCACGAACTCTTCAGCGAAGAGCACCTGCCGCAAGATGAATGTGGCGTATTCGGAGTCTGGGCCCCGAGCGAAGAAGTCGCAAAGCTCACCTTTTATGGGCTTTATGCACTCCAGCACCGTGGTCAAGAGTCCGCTGGTATCGCGACATCTGATGGCGAACGCATCTTCGTTTACAAGGATATGGGTCTGGTCTCACAGGTCTTTACTGAAAATGATTTAGCAACACTGACTGGAAATCTTGCCGTAGGGCATTGTCGTTACAGCACCACTGGATCTTCTAATTGGAACAATGCACAACCAACACTGCGTGCAACAAATCACGGCACACTCGCACTCGCACATAACGGCAACCTCACCAACACTGGTGACCTTGCCGAATATTTAGCGAAGAATTTCCCTGGTTATCAAGATCATGGCAATCATGCAACAACTGATACCGAGATCATGACTGCTTTGATCGCGGCACAAGAAGGCGAATCATTTGAACAAGCAGCGATGAAGGTTCTTCCTATGTTGCGCGGTGCATTCTCACTCGTCTTTATGGATGAGCAGACACTCTATGCTGCACGCGATGCACATGGTGTGCGTCCACTTGTACTTGGAAAACTCGAACACGGTTGGGTCTTTGCATCTGAAACCGCAGCGCTCGATATCGTTGGCGCATCCTTTATTCGCGAGATCGAACCAGGAGAATTCGTTGCCGTTGATGGCGATGGTCTACGTAGTTATCGCTGGGCTGAGGCAACACCAAAGGGCTGCATCTTTGAATATGTCTACCTTGCTCGTCCTGATACAACGATCGCTGGTCGCAATGTGCACACCACCCGCGTTGCCGTTGGTGAGCAGTTAGCGAAGGAACATCCAGTAGAAGCTGATCTGGTTATTCCCGTTCCTGAATCAGGAACTCCGGCAGCAGTTGGATATGCACGTGCTTCAGGAATTCCTTATGGTGCTGGGCTCGTGAAGAACTCTTATGTGGGTCGCACCTTTATCCAACCATCCCAGACGATTCGCCAACTCGGTATTCGATTAAAGCTCAATCCATTACGGGAAATCATCGAAGGCAAGAAGATCGTCGTTGTTGATGATTCGATCGTCCGCGGAAATACTCAACGCGCATTGATCCGGATGCTCCGTGAGGCTGGCGCTTTAGAGATCCACGTTCGTATCTCGAGCCCACCGGTGAAATGGCCGTGTTTCTACGGTATCGACTTCGCTTCCCGCGCGGAATTGATCGCATCAGGGCTGGAAATCGATGAGATCCGACGCTCTATCGGCGCAGATACCTTGGGCTATGTCTCGCTCGAAGGTCTGGTCGAAGCGACCACGATCGCTGAGTCAAAGCTCTGCACCGCCTGCTTTACCGGAAATTATCCGATTGAAGTTCCTGCCGATATTTCGAATGGAAAGAATCTGCTAGAGATTGTGAACAATTACGAGTGAGTACTTACGCAGAAGCAGGCG
>Ga0214164_1000263_pt1 | contig 36657 bp, 27 predicted proteins | sample TroBogepilimnion_13_FD_153003 | JGI IMG/M metagenome (GOLD analysis project Ga0214164, IMG submission 153003) | Freshwater microbial communities from Trout Bog Lake, WI - Practice 03JUN2009 epilimnion v4 | ecosystem: Environmental > Aquatic > Freshwater > Lake > Epilimnion/Euphotic zone ...
GTTTACCCAGAACAAAGCTAATTGCAAACATAATATACATTGCAGAATTAAATACTAAAACTATATACCTGTATATCGGCATTATCCGGGGATAGGTTTTCCACGATTGATTGAGCAAACCATAATAGGGAAAACTACCTAAGAAAAATATAAGCAGCCCGATGCAAATCCAGAATAACATATTCTGCCTGAAAAATACAATTTCATCACTGGATACCAATTGAATATAAAATCTTAATATGAGTATTAATAAAAGTAGATTGCCGATTGTATAAGAAAAAGAAGAGAAAAAATGTTGTTGTTTACTATAGAATTGGCTTTCTGCAAGGCTACTCAACAAATAGATTCCTCCGCAGAATAAGGGTAGTGATTTAAATTTTTCTTTTTTGAATGATTTATAAAACAGCCAAAAGAAAAACAGGAATTCCACTGGTATTACTAGATCATTATAAAAGAGTTCATTGGCTTTTTTAGGGAGAAAAGGCCCTATGTATTCCGAAATTGCTATGAATGCAAGGTATAAAGGAAAGAACTTCCAATAAGAATATTTCACTTTTGAAAAATAAATAAATCCAACCAAACAGGAGGCGGTTTCTGAAATCTGAAGTAAAAAAATTAGTATATCAGAAATTTTCATGTTCAGGCCTGTATTATTTAATTTTATTCGGGTATTTTCTTTCAGAAAGAAAATAATCTCAATACACATTCGCATAGATAATTATGAAAATGTGTATTGAGGATTTATACATTTATTTTTGAGTAGTATTTTATTAACCGAACACCAATTAAGGTTGCTTCTCGGTATTTATATTCAAAAATTCGTCTACAATATCTAAAAACATAGCCCCGCAAAGTGCGTTATAATTACCATTAAAATCAGCTGGGGGAGGTACCATACCGCCATGATCTTCGGCTGTCAGATCAGTTGGATTTGAAAAATCATTACTGCTTGATACTATATTGAAATCACGATCAACACCACCCACCCTGTTGGTAGGAATCATTACCAGGGTTTGCATATTTGGAACACATTGAGACAAATTTGTAATCCTATCGGCTAAATCTGTTTGATTTAAATCACAATTTGCCGAAGATAAATTGTCGAGATCAGTAATGGCTGGGATGGTTTCGTTTGTATATTCTCCAAAATAAAATCGTATACCATTTCCTCCTGCAGCTTGAATTGCCTTCAGAAAGCTGGATAGTTCCTCACAGCTAAACCAGACGCTTCTGGAATCCTGCACTGCAGGGTTAGCATTCTGATTAAATGGAGCATAATACTGTTTTATAATATTGCCATGACCAATAGTGTATTGCTGAATCATTTCCTGGGCAGTATTGATGTCTATTCTCATTTTTTGGTTTTTTTAAGAGGTTAAAAAAATATGTCTTACAAAAGTATTATTCCTGCCGGCATTTTGCAATGCCACATAGATAATCATTACATTATCTATACCTTATTTTATTTGGAAACTATTGTCAATAAAGAGACTCAGAAAATCAACCTCAATTAAATAGCGTTAAATAACGCATTAAATACCGCTGAATAACGGTATTTATTTCCAGCCAAAAAACGGCTTCGAATTAGTTGATTACCCATTGGGCCGATTTTCTTGTTGTATCACCTTTGTCCTGCTCAAGTAAAGTGGCAGTCCTGACTCAAAAATGATCTAATCCTGAAAAATATAAACAACAAAAGGAGCACGCTGAAAATCCTTCTAAAAGAGTAAGCGCCCGTTAGCCGAAAAGGGTTCAGAGTAGGCACCAAACAAGATATCATGACAACTTTAAAAAATGATGCCTTAACGGCTCCGGTGTTGCTGGAATTAAACAAAGCCAGAAACTACCACACTTTGACATTGACCGCCAGCCTCGCAGATAAAGTGGCTTTCCCGGTTATTTCAACCTACAACAACAGTACTTACTTCGAGGAGATAACCTGCGTTGGTTATAACCCCGCTATGAGCAGGTTGGAGGCCGTTGTTAACATTAATCAGATTTCGGGTTACAACGGCAGCTTATGTACCGGCGGATCCGTTGAGTATGTGCGCTTCTTTGTGGATTACGGATCTGGTTTCCAGGATATCGGATTAACTACATTTAATGTTCATGATATACCGCCTGCAACCGACCACCCCATCAGCTACATGGTATACATGAACCTTAACGATGCCGGTCATGAAAAATTATGCGGATCGCCGGTTATCCCTGTTGTAAGGGCAATATTGCAATGGAACCAGGCGCCAACAAGCAACCCCAGTCAGGTTCCGTTTTTTGGTAATGTAGTGGATATCCATATTCAGCTCAATCCCGATAAGTTGGAACTGCCTGTTATCAAACCGATAGTGCCGATTGCTGATTTGCTGACATTGTATGCCAAAGACAAAATTGATACACACCGCCCCATATTCCCGGTTGTAAGTGCAGGCCTTGCAGGCGGCAAAAACGTTGCAGTAATAGCCCAGTCCGGCGACCTGCAGCACCTGGCCACTTTAGGCACCACGCTAGACTCAGTTATTTCCTCCATTTCCTCCTTTAAGGCTGCAGGACCTGCCTCAAATACTGATTTTGAAGAACTTACCTGCGTAGGTTTGGATACAGATACAGATACACTGGGTGCGGTTATTAAAATTAAAAGATCTTCAGGTTACGGCGGCGACCTCTGCCATGCCGGGTCCACCGAGTTTGTTGCTTTCTGGGCCGACTGGAATAATACCGGTAATTATAATTCTTACCTGGGTACTACTGCGGTTGCAGTGCATGACCTGAATGGCAGTTTCCCTGCCGATGACCTGTATTATTGCGTGAGTTTGCCGGTGAATGTGTCGCAGCATTTGAAAGCATGTGCAACGCCTAATATTATACGCATCCGTGCTGTACTTTCTTGGGCGTCTCTGCCATCAACCACCGATTCCAATGCACTGAATTATTATGGCAACCGCCTGGATACTCATGTGCAGGTTCGTCCGGGTCAGGATGCCGGTAAAGGAGTACAGGAAGTTATCTATGCAGTAGGTGGAGTGGATATCAGCATGATAGATGATGTAGCAGCAGGTGGAACCGATCTCGCTATTTTCGGCGGATCAGTATCTCCATCCACTTACAGGCCTTTCGGTGGTGTAATTGATATCCAGGGATCTTTCGATTATACCGGAGCGCCCGGTACTATCGATTACCAGGTTCAATATTCTTCCGATGGCACCAACTGGTTCCCGGTTAATGATACATTGACCAACTACATGATTTTCTGGGAAGAACTGAGCGTTGCCAACCCGCATCCGCTGCATGTCATCACTCAAAATGCCAAACCCGGTGGCTGGTTCTCTTATCTGCCAAGTCTCTCGCCTTTATTGCATACCGAGGAGAATAATATGCTCGCATACTGGCCTACCAGCACACAGAATGGCCTTTATTACCTGCGTATGGCATACACTACTGATACTGTAAATCATACAGGTGTTCAATACAGCCAGGTGATCAAAATTATGGTATGGAATACCAACTTCACATTAACAACTGTGCCTCATGCAACCCTGGACACTACTAAAACACTTGATCTTGTAATAACTGGTGGTGATTGCAAAACTTACAAGCAGGGAGAAAAAATAAACGGACAGTTAAGGGTACAATCACAGTATTTTGGTTCATGGAACCTGAGTATTCAGCCTTCTGGTCACATACATACAATACCTGCGGGATCACTATTAATTGCTCCGGCTTCAGGTCGGTCTGTTGGAGCGCTTACTGATATGGGAGATACTGTCTACAATTGGACAATTGATACTCAGTTCCTTGACCCATGCGGATATACATTGTGTCTGTTTGGAGCTGACAGAGCAATCCTTAACAGTGATGGGTCTCAGGTCCATTGGGAGGAATTGTTTGTAGGCTTCTCAGTAATCGCATAAATTATATTGATCAGGAAGGGGTTGGGTATTAATCCCTTCCTGATTGTATAACCTGAAGAATTTCTGTAACAATGATTATTTTCATTTAATGACTCCGTTTCTTTTCATAATTATCCTGTTGGCTGTCTGGCGTGTTACTCACCTCATCCAGGCAGAGGATGGTCCGTTCGACCTGATTTTTAAACTCAGAAAACTGGCTGGAAATGGTTTCTTCGGTCAGTTGATGGACTGCTTCTATTGCTGTTCTGTTTGGGTGGCCCTTCCGGCCGGCTTATGGTTCGGACAAGGATGGTTGTTGAAAATACTGCTATGGCTTGCCTTTTCAGGTGGCGCCATTTTATTGGAACGGGCAACGGGCAAAATCGAATCTGCGAAAAACTAAATAATATTTCTATGTGCAACTGTAGTAAAAAAAGACAGGAATTAAGCCTATCGGATAACGCATTGGCAATAACAAATTCAGCTGCTGCTTCTGCCGGAACCAGGCAGTCACTTCCGGCGCCGGCTGTCAGTCAGCATTACCCCGACAGGTTTACTCAGCCCGCCCAGTCAGGAGTAAATAAAATCATTACCGGATTTAAAAAGTATTTCTGAAGCTGATTATAATTCTTTAAAAAAAACGGCGCACCGGTAATAGGTGCGCCGTTTATATAACAATGATTTAAAAAGAATTTTTATTATCCCACAAGTTCCTTTTCTTTCACAAATTCCATTGCCTTGTTCACCATGTTTTTCGACCCTATAAAGATAGGGGTGCGTTGGTGCAGGTCTGTGGGCAAAATATCCAGTATATTGCCACTATTACACATGGCTTTGCCGCCTGCCGCTTCTACTATAAATGCCATCGGGTTACATTCATATTGCAGGCGCAGCTTGCCGTTAAGTGAGCTTTTATCCGCAGGATAAATGAAAATTCCGCCTTTTATAAGAGTGCGGTGCAGGTCGCCCACCATAGATCCTATATAGCGGTGCGAGTAAGGCCTGCCTTCTTCCTTATTGCTTTCCATGCAGTAATCCAGGTAGCTTTTCATGCCCTCACTGTATTTGCTGGTGTTGCCCTGGTTTATGGAATAGATTTTGCCATTATCCGGGCATTTTAAATTAGGGTGGGAGAGGCAGAACTCGCCAATGGATGGCTCAAGGGTAAACCCGTTCACACTCAGCCGGGTGGCATACACCATCATGGTACTGGAGCCGTAAAGCACATAACCTGCTGCCATAAGGCGGTTGCCGGGTTGCAGAAAATCTTCTTTTGTACAAGGTTTCCCTAGCTCACTTACCCGCCGGTAAATGGCAAATATCGTGCCGATTGGCGCATTCGCATCTATGTTCGATGATCCGTCCAGTGGGTCGAACAACACTACATACTTGGAATTGGCCGAAAAAGTATCTTCATAACATACATGATCGTCATTTTCTTCCGATGCTATACCGGCGCATTCAGGGCTGTTCATGAAAATATTGATCATAATGTCGTTCGAATAGACATCCAGCTTCATCTGCTCTTCGCCCTGCACATTGGTGGCGCCATGCTTGCCCAGTATATCCACAAGTCCTGCCCTGCGCACTTCTTTGTTGATGATTTTACCCGCCAGGCCAATGTCCCTGAGCAAGGATGATAATTCTCCGGTAGCTTGTGGGAATTTCCGGGTTTCCTGGATGGTAAACTCATCCATTGTTATTAACTTGGTCTGCGACATATTCAATACATTAAAGTAACGCAAAATTAACAATAACAATCGGAAAACAGGTATTTGAAGCTGGGTATTTTGCAGATTATGATATACTTGTTCCCGGTTTAGTTGAAGTTAATAAAATTACAAGTGTTTTGGTTGGTATTGTATGTTCAGTTAAATAACCGAACCAGTATCTAATGCCGGTCGGTATGTTTATCTGCAGGCTTTACTCGGTTTGCAACCAGGTTAACAACCTGTATTTATATGTTCCCGCCTTTTATCCATATCTTGCTGCTTATATTCTGCAATGAAATCTGTTCTGGTATTGATTGTCTGCTGTTACTGCAGTGTTTATGCTCCGGCACAAACACTGCTGAAATATAATCAGCTTATTGACTCCTTCAGAAAAACCGGACAGGAAGATAATCTCATTCCCTGGTTTTTGAAAGAAGTAAAAGCCAGGCCGGGAAACGAGAACGCACTCAAAGCCCTGGGCAGCCTTTATTTTGAAAAAAACGATCTGGTAGCTGGTGAAAAATATTACCGGCAGGCATTGAAAATTAACCAGCTCTGCGCCCGCTGCTACATGAGCCTGGGTATTGCCTGCGCTATAAGAAAAGACAATAAAAAGGCGCTTGAAAACCTGAACAAAGCGGTAGCTTGCGATCCCGGCGATGCTTATATTTATTCGGTAAGGGCCAATCTGAATGATCTGATGGGCTACAAGCAGGAGGCTCTTTTCGATTTCAATATGGCTGTTTATATCGACTCGAAGAATGCTTTGTATTATATGCAGCGGGGCAGTTTCAATGGCAAAGCTGGTTATTTTTACCTGGCATTGTCCGATCTTAATATGGCAGCCGGTTTGGCGCCCGCCAATTATCTGGTCTTCTATACCCGGGCCGATCTTTACTTTGGAAAGAAAATGTTTAAAGAAGCTATCGACGATATCAGTAAAGCAATATCGCTCGATAGTACACATGCATTTTTGTACTCGGCAAGGGGTAATTTTTACTCTGAGATCAATGAGTTCGGTAAGGCAGTTGCCGATTATACCCATGCCACATCGCTCGATCCCGGCGATTTTCATTTGATCTATAACCGGGCGCTCTGCAATTATGCCCTGGAGGATATGGATGCCTATTGTTCCGATATACACAGCTGTTACACAGTATTAATGCAATATGCTCCGGCCGATACTATGAATGCCCGGCTGGAAGCTACCATGGCCGTATACTGCGATCCGGCTAAAGAGAGTTATTATTACCACCGGGGTATCGCACTTTTCAACCAGAGGCGTTATACCGAAGCGCTGGTTGTTTACAGCGAAGCTATAAAACGTTTCCCGGCCAGCCCCCTCATCTGGTCATTCAGGGGCAACACTTATCTCGTCTTAAAAGACTATGCCCATGCCATTGCCGACTATTGCGAGAGCATTACGAACAAGGATAACATTAGGACCGATCTGAAGGAAACCAATATTAATACGCTTACGCCTGATGTGTATATAACCGGCCTTTTTGCCACCACTCAGCTCAGTATGGCGCAATGCGAATTTTCGCTCGGGCATTATACTGATGCGCTGGCGCACATCAGCAAGGGTATCGAAATGGCGCCGGTAATGAAGGAATTCGGCAAAGAAAATTATTACAATCTCCGGGGCATTATTCTCATTACTATGGGCAGGCAGGCAGAGGCTGTTGCCGATTTTGATACCTGCCTCGAACTGAACCCTGCTTTTGAATCTGCCTGGATCAACAGGGCTGTTGCAAAGGTAAATTCAGGCAATGGCTCAGAGATTACCGATTATAAATTGAAAACCGATGAATCGCTGGCTATAAGGGTTAACTGGGCGCTGCCAGACAGGAAAAAGAAGAAAGGTGATGAAAATATCCTGTCCGCTATCGAAGACTGCAACAGGGCAATATTGCTCAACCCTAAGGACGAATATGCCTACTACGTGCGCGGCAGGCTGGGCAGAATAACCGGGTATGGCAATTATTGTTCCGACCTGGTAAAGGCCCGCGAATTGGGTTTTGGGGTAGAACCCAAATATATGACCGATTGCGGCAATTAGCCTCCTCCTTCCACTTCAGTTGCCTGTATCTTATGTCAGTACTACCATTGGTGAATAGCCAGCCCTATAGAAGATACTCCCGTTGATAGGTCCGCAAACAATCCTAGTCTCCGGTTGAAATGATACTCGCCGCCAATATGCAATTCTGCATCAAAATGGCCGGAAGTAGATGAGGAACTTGAGCCACCGTTAAAATCCTCGTTCCAGCTCACGGCATCATATACCAGCCCTAGTGATAACGCAGCGTACAAATCCCATTTCTTGTTCAGATCCAGCAATTCATCAAAATAATAGGTGCCTTTTACGCCCACAGGTACCACCGTTTCGTGGTAGTTGGAATAATAACCGTTTCTGTAAACATTACTTCCATTTGAAGTAGAAAAACCAATAAAAGGGGCCAGAGTAAAACCGCGGGAAATATCAAACTCATAATTGGCGAAAACAAAGGGCGCCGAATGACTTTGCAGATACCCATAATATCCGGCTCCAAGGCCCAGGTTCAGGGTGTTGCCATATTCTTCGGTTGCATTGGCTTTCATAGCATGTTGCTCTTCCTGGGCCAGTGTTGCGGCGCAGGGCAGCAGCGAAAACAACAGAATAGCTGCTATAGCCTTTCCTGCTCTTGTGCCATAATTCATGGATGATTGTATTTTCATAATTGGAGCTTGTGATGCTTGTTTAAGATGTGGCACAAAGATAGCCGGTGAAAGGAGCTGACGGTATTAATGAAATGCCAAAATTGTGATTAGTAAATAACCGCTGATTTAAAAATATATCCACAACGTTTTTTAATGCCGAAACCCTTTCCCATCCTGCATTTCACTCATTTTCGCTACTCGTTTTTGTGGACATCTTCGTTTTTTTATCTTTAAACAGCTCAGGACATTTGTGGTAAAATTGAATCTTATGATGACGGAAAATCAACAAAAAGCACACGACCTGTTTTTCCAGACCGACCTCAACCAGCAGCAAATAGCCGACCTGGTCGGGGTAAACCGGAAAACACTCTACGGCTGGATCAAACAGGGCAATTGGCTGCGTGCGAAACATGCTGCAAACTATGCGCCAATGATCCTCGTCGAACAATATTATGCTCAGCTGGCAGCTCTGAATAATAAAGTCGCCGCCAGGGATGAGCCTTTCCCCACTAAGGAAGAAGCCGATATCATCCGTAAAATCAGCATGACTATCGAAAAGGTTAAAAATGAGAAACAGGCAGTCTGCGAAATCATTGAACTCTTTACAAACTTTACCAATGAGCTGAAAAGAAAGGATATGGAACTCACAAAGAAGATCATCGTGCATATGGACGAATACGTCAAAAAACACACTGATGAGGGTAACCCGGGTAAGATTTCCCGCCAGGAGCTGGAATTTGAGCAGGAATACCAGCAATGGATAATAGCTCATACCACTCTGGCTCCATCCGATACTTCTGGGGCCGGTCCGGTGCCCGCCCGGAGCGATAGCCCGATGGCCTGCCCTGATGGAACAGATACAATGGCTGCCAATCAGGCTGACCAAACTGCAAACGGCCAATTGCCTACTGGAAACTGCTCAACACAAAATGGGGTGCAAAATAGGGTGGACCCCAAATTAGAGAATGAGGATAATAGATTTACAACCAATGATTTACATGAAAAAAGCGATGAAAAATTTTCCACAGACAAAAATAAAAAACAGGGTGCCGCCCCGCCGCCTCCCGGAACGAATCCTCAGAATCAGGGCTAACCCCACCAACGGAAAAGGATTATTTACCTGTTTACTCTGATTATTTAAAATGCTGCAAATGAAACTATATTTTTACTTCACCCATTTCATCACATGCTGAGACAACTGATCGGCAAACCGGATGAAGTAAAAACCAGGAGCAATTTCTGTGTCATCTATATCCTTGCTCGTAGCGCCCTGCAGCCATACTTCATTGTGCAATACCCGGCCGGCAGCATCATATACCATCACATTAATGTCTGCCTCCAGGGGCATACCCGAATGTAAAGTTATTTTGCCACTTGTCGGGTTTTTAAAGAGCCAGTAATTATTCACCGGCGTATTGATTCCGTTTATTCCGGTTGTGCTGAAGGTGAAAGCTGCAGAAATTCCGGGGCATCCGTCCGAATCAACGATAACATAATAAGTGCCGCTTGAGGCAGATGTATACGTATTGGTGGTAGCTCCTGAAATGGGCGATAAACCATTCAGCCACTGATATCCGGTATAACCGGTGCCGGTTACAGATAAGGTATGCACCCCGCTGTAGTGTATAACAGGATGCGGTGTAGGATTGACCGTAACTGCATGTGTTGCAGTGTAGGGTGTGCCTGATCGGTAGGCTGTCATAGTTACGGTATACACGCCCGAAGCAGAAAAACAGATAGTTGTTGTATCGCTTCTTGGGTTATCAATAGATGCCCCTGTTGCCGACCACTTCAGGCTGTCTATCGGTCCCGTGCTTGTATTTTTAAATAACTCACAACTATCCTGGCATAGGGTGTAGCCTGAGGCTACAGTATATGAGGCTACAGGAACTACAGTGCTGGAGGGATTCAATGAAACGCTGTCTACTGCAAATGAAGGGTCTGTACCGATGCCGTCGTTATTGTTAACCCATCTGAAGCCTATCTTCACATTAGGGTTGTTGTTGGCGCTTAAAGGCAATACAACAGATCGGGCATCCCAATATCCCTGACCTCCCGGGCATATGGGCGGTGTTGTAGGCGGACTATCCAATAATGTCCAGGTAGTGCCGTTATTAGCAGAATACCAGATGGTTGCATAATCCACAGCGGGCTGACCATCCATGATATAATAAAACTTCATGGTAATGCCATACTTGCCGGTGCAGTTAATAGTTGGCGATTCTGCTCGCCTGTCAGTTGTGGTATTAAACACCCCACCAGCATCATAACTGGCTCCTAAATCGCCAAGTGTAGTAGAACCGACATGCAATGTAGCAAGAGTAGCTGTAGGGCTTACAGCTGCGCAACCTGTGCCGCAAACTCCTGTGGTATGTCCGTTTTCTGCACAGCTCACATACCATACATTAGGGCTTGTGCCTTCAGTCCCCGTAATGGTTAATGTCCACGCTCCGTTTGGTCCGGTATAGGCTGTTACCAGTTCGCCGGCAGTGCTTGTGCTTTCAAAATTTTCAACCCAAAAAATCTGGCCATAACTGCTGAAAGTAATAGTTGTTAAAAGGACAGAAAAAAACGTAAAGATCTTTTTCATATAAAACGGTTTTCCGAAAAATACAAATTATTTCACATAAACAAAAAAACTTTTACAATTTTTTGCCTTTCTGATAGCTTGCTTTTATTCCTCATCCATATCAATCCGCTCATCCACATGCAGCCGATGGAAAAACCGGTGTGCTGCAGGAGCTATAATAAACCCGATATTGGTAATAAATGCCACCCCGCTGAACAGGGCATATGCCGATGAAAATATCTTGCCCCAGAAATTCTTTACATCGGCCACAGGTCCCATACCGCTCAATATCATAGAGGCATTATGCACGGCATCAATCCACTCTATATGGGCTATATAGTGGTATCCCAATATGCCTATTAGCAGGCAAACAGCAAGTATAAGGGATGCCACAATCAGGTTGCGGAATAATCGCTTGTAAAAAACTCGGGTAGAGGCAAGTGCCTGCTTTTTATTTTCGTACATTTTTTTGGGTCCTTAGTCGAAAGTAGTTAGTCTAAAGTCGTTAGTTGGGTGTTGGCTGTCAAAAGTAAAACGTAAAGGGCGCAAACTGAAAAAGTAAATGACTGAGTATTTATATCACTTGTGTCTTACGAATTCTGCCCCAAACTTTAGACTAACTACTAAAGACTTGATACTATAATCAGTGGCATTTAAAATGCTCAAAGGGTTCTTTACAGCTCAGGCATTTATAAAGGGCTTTGCAGGATGTAGGGCCATACTGGCTTACCAGTTCAGTATCTTCCGATCCGCAGCGGGGGCAATGGATAGTATCCTCTTCAAACAACCCTAACGCCTCATATGCCTTCCGGTTAGGTGGGGCAATACCATATTCTTTCAGTTTTCGTTTGCCTTCTTCTGTCATCCAGTCGGTAGTCCAGGCAGGCCTTAGCTGGTTTTCGATGGTGATATTCTTTATACCTATTCCTGCCAGGGCCATACGTATACCTATTGCTATTACATCCATAGCCGGGCATCCGCTGTAGGTAGGGGTTATCAATACTTTTACCGACGGATTAAGGCCATCATCGCTGATTGCTACATTGCGCACTATACCCAGGTCCAGTATACTCAGCACAGGCACTTCAGGGTCTTTCACATCCTCCAGCCGCTGTAAAATTTCTTCTTTTGTCATAAAATATTTATGCAATATTTCCGTTATTACTGTTTGTAATTAATGTAGAATTAATCATTCCTATTAATTTGATAATGAAATAAGTCATTAAAATATGCTTATTTTGCACCTTATTACTGTTAATAAAATTAAACTAAATTACGATCAAAACCGCTGTTAACCTTATTATCGCTATTCTTTTGCTTATAAACCCGCCTGCATGGGCGCAACATAGGGTTTACAATGAGCTGTCTGTTTATGTTGTTGCACATCAGGACGACTGGCAGCTCTTTATGGGTACAAATGTATACAATGATATCCTCGCTTTCGATGAAATCAACCCCGGCATGAATGGTAAAAAAGTCGTACTTATATATACCACCGCCGGAAACCTGCACGATTCTGATGATACAAAATCCTGCAATTGCCGCGATCCGTTCGATCAGTCTGGAAAACCGTTTCCTTACTGGAAGGTACGCGAAGAGGGCGCAAAACGTTCGGTTCATCTTGCTGCATCCCGCATGGGGGGCTGGGGCCCCGGGTTGCCCTATCCTCAAAACAGGAGTGTGGTAATCAATGGGCATCCGGTAACCCGGTATGAATTTAAAAACACGGTTAGTTACTTTTTACGCATTCGTGCTGGCGGATTTGGCGCCTGGTATTCCGATCCCGGAGTAGCAATCGGCACAATGGATTCTTCATCAACCTACAACGATTATAATGATTTTGTAAACACGGTTTACGGTATTTACAAATCAGAAATGGACAGCAGTTTAAGCAATCACAATGTAAATTTCAATTGCCAGGATATAGATGAAACAATCAACCCGAATGATCATCACGATCATTATATAGCCGGGCGGGCAGCCAGCGAAGCTGCTATGCTGCTGGGCAAGGAAACAGATACCTGCTTCAGGCACAACCTCTTTATGGATTATAATTGCCAGAACCTGCCAGCAAACCTTTCAAGCCCCGATGCTCAGAACGAGGCTGCTGTTACGGCTGTTTATTGCCTGGCCCTGCTCGATTATAATGCCTGGCCAGAATGGGGCAACCTTTACCAGGAGTGGACAGGCCGTAATTATTACCGGACAATAACTACATGCGAATCGCCATCAAAAAATAATATTTTCGCCCAGGACAGCCTCGATACTTTATACACCAGGGTGTATCCAAGTCCGGCCGACAAGCAACTCATAGTGCGGTTTAGTACACCGGTTCTGACACCTGTCGATATCACAGTTTATAACGTCTCGGGTGGTACCATGTTCCACTTCAAAGGCAACCTGCCCGAAACTAATTTCCTGATAAATACCTCTTCATTTCCTCCAGGTTACTACCTGGTAGAGATCAATAATAACGGATCGGCTATTAACAAGACCATTTTTGAGGTGGTCCATTAAGTAATTCCGGGATATTATTTTTTAAGACTTTTATAGAAACACTGAAATCCAGGCCAGTGACTAAGAAATAAATTAGCCTTTTTCTATTTGGGAGTTTCCTTATCTGCTGGCGTGTTTTCAAGCCTTTTCATATAATTCACGGCATCTTTATTATACTTTTGTGTCAACAGCTTTTTTATGCATTACAAAAAGTTAATCCTCCTTTGTATATCGGTAGTCAGTATTCTATTATATTTTGCCATTCCTTTTTATAATGACTGGCTCAAAGTGAGGATACTTAATACGCATTTAAGTATTTTTTTCCAGGCGCAAAATATGGATATAAATACAAGGAGGCAAATGAGATACGGTAATCCATATTTAATAGCCATGCAAGCCTCAAAAATCCTTGAAAAGGCTAATGTGCAAGATCCTGTTATTCTCCTGCCTCCTTCAGGTTTTCTAAAGACCCAGAACATTTTTGATTTTGATATTGACCCTCCTGTATTTTATTATTTCACAGGCATCAGATCGGTTTATGCTACCAGCCCGGGTGTTGAGATGGCAACATCTGCCTTAGTACCTAATAATATGCATAAGATAGTTTTAAAAAAAATTTACAATAAACAAGACCTGGATAAAATAATTTCAATCTACAAACCGTATAGCCCCCTATGAATATTGCTGGTTTTATTTTTGTATTCGTAGCCCATTTTATATCCGGGTCTGGTATACTGAGGTTGTTTAAAATTAATCTGCCAGTTATCGCTACCATATGCATTTCAATCATAACAGGTGTGGTTGTAATGTCTTTAGCACCATGTTTGCTGCAACTGGCCGGTGTGCCTATTAACCAATTATCTGTTATAACCGCTATTGTTATATTAACTTCATTTACAGGGTTTCCTTTGCTAAAAAACATCAGGCAGTTCCGTTTTCATAAGTTTTTATGGCCCGAAATATATGAATGGCCGTTTATAGCAATTTTTGCAATTCTGCTGTTTATCAGTGCCTGGCGTTGTTTTTATTATCCGCCTACTCCTTATGATATGATTTCAGGGCCGGAATTGCTGGCTGAATATGCGGTTAGGGAACATACTATGTTAAGCTCGGTTTTCAATATTGATCTGCACATGACCAATAACTATTTTAAATCACCTTTCATTACCGGACTACAGATCATCTATAAATTACTTGTTTGCCCATTCGGACAGATATGGTTAAGCCTGCTCTATATTTCTTTTATTATCTGGCTTTATACAATTGCAAGAGAAAAATTACATCCCGTATTAGCAGGCTTGCTGATGCTTTTTTTTATTACAGTTCCCGATCTGTATGCCTATTCTTTCCTTATGCTATATGATTTCAGTAATATGATATTATTCTTTTGCGGATTCTATTTTATTACTAAATACCTGGAAAATAAGGGATTAAACAATTTTATTTTTTCCTCATTTTTGTTCGGCCTTGCTACCTTTATACGCAACGAAACTTTGGTTCTTGTATGCATGGTACTTCCTTTAATGGCTATAAGCCTTTACAGACAAAAAATAAATTCTGCCAGGATGATTCGCCTTTTGTTACTGTTTATCAGTATACCGGCGGCGTTCTATTTTATCTGTTTGGACATTTTTGTAAAAAATTTTATCCCTGTCCATTTTGATCTTGGCAACCAGTTAAATTCTCATCTTTCCGATTTTTCACCTTTCTTTGATCGTCTGAGGGATATAAATTCCGAACTGATATTTTCAAAATTCGGTATGGGTAGTTATGGATACTTTATTTACTTTTTTTGTGGTTTACTCCTCCTTGATCTGGTATGGAAAAGACGTTTCGATAAAGAAACAATAGTATCATTATATGGAATTTTGGTAGTTTATTTCGGATTGCCATTTCTGGGCTATATCCTGCCTCTGGTTGATCTTATGAATACCACAAAAAGAGGGTTATTCAAACTATTGCCTTTAATGTTTCTATACATCTGTAACAGCGGTGCCCTTATTCAATTATCTGCAATCATAAAAAAATGGGAAGCCATGGCTGTAAATAAAAATAAAGTATAGCCTTTTTCCCAGCTGATTGATTAGGATACTATGTTTAACCGCGATTTGAAATAGGCTATCCAGTATAAGAATTAGGAATTATACCAAATAGTCTCCCTAAAGCGGGACTTTGTTTCGCTATAAACAATTATAAATATGTAAAACCATGGTTTTTAATTGCCATATTTTCTATTGTATAGAAGACATTAGAAACCGGCATTGGTGGGATTTGCGGTCTTAAAAAGGATCCTTACAAATTGCGACTTCGCGCCTCCGCGTGAGATCTTTCTGGGTAGTTTTATTTTGTATAATTGGTATTACTCCTCATCATTACCGGAGTTTTGATACATTTTCCCTTGTAAAGAAGTGGTTCCGAAAAAAAAGCTGCCTTTTTGAGGCAGCCCGTTAATGATAGCATATTAGATGTTGTTATTCATCTTTAGAGTCATCTTCTGCCGGTCTTTCTATCTTATCAAACGCAAATATCAGGGAGAATCTCAGCGTATTCGATAGCGGGTTGCGGGTAGTACCTGTTCCCTGGGGCACCAGGTAAGATGCATTGAGCTGGAAAACATTGTATTTTACGCCCAGCCCGCAGGTAATATACTGCCGGTCGCCATTGTCTTTATCTTCATAAAAATAACCTGCACGGAAGGCTATTGTTTTCTGGTACCAATACTCAGCTCCAAGCGATGCATCTATTTCTTTTACCTGATCGCCGGTCTTAAATGAATTCGTAATACCATTAACAATCGATAGCTGGGTATCACCGTTATTCAGCAATGGTACAAGCAACTTGTTGAGGTCCAGTGCAAATGTAATGCTGTTGTATTCATCCACCTGGCTGGTATAGGCGGCTCCAATACCCAGATTCATTGGTATAAAATCCTTCCTGGTCGAGTTATAAGATATTTTAGATCCCAGATTGCTGACCACAGCCCCAAAGCTGAAAGTATTGCTCTTGATGCCATCAATATCATGCTTCTTTACATAGTATAATCCGGCATCTGCAGCTATAGCCTTACCCGGGCTGTAGTCAGACCCTCCGGGTATATAACTTACTCCCGATGCTATAGCTGAGTAGATATACCTCATAGTTACCCCGGCCGAGAAAAATTCAGAGAGCTTGCGCGAATAACCAGCATCAAATGAATATTCCCTTGGCATCCCTGTACCGATGGAATTGCCCAACTGGTCGGTATAATTAATATTTCCTAATGAAAAATAACGCATAGACACGCTCACAGCCTGGCTGTTGTCTTTCCCGAATTTTGCATAACCCGACAGATATGCCAGGAAAATATCAGGTACCAGGTCCTTAAGCCATGGGGTATAAGTCATGGAAATACCATAATTATTATCATTAAATGGCATCTTGGCTACGTTCCAGTACTGTGCATTCGGATCGGCTGATGTAGCTATACCGGCATCACCCATTGCTCCCGCCCGTGCATCAGGCGATATCCTTAAAAACGGCACTGCAGTTGTTACAAAAGTATTTGTGGTACCATTTATATTGGTTTGTGCACAAACATCCTGGGCAGCTAACCCGGTTAATAGTGAAAATGCAATTAAAGCAAATTGTTTTGCCATTCTGTTATTATTATAATTTTTAAAGAGGCGCAAAAATATTCCTTTTCGCCCATTTTATCAACATTTAAATTATCACTTCATTCTAACGCACAATGACCAGTTTTTGGTATGCACTCGATCTATATCCTTTATCTGTTGATATGTTGAGCCTGTATACATAAACACCGGATGCTAATCTGTTTCCGCCATTATCTGTTCCATCCCAGGTTATGTCCACGGTCCGGCTGTCGGTGGTAGTAATATCATCCTTGATATTCTTTACAAGAGCCCCGCTTATGTTGTAGATTTCTATCTGCACATCCAGTTGTTCGAAAGGGTGGTTGTGCTCAAATACAAAATGAGTGCTATTGCTGAACGGATTGGGGTAATTTCCCAGCTGGGCTATGTCCATCACCTGCCCGTCTACCACTATAAAATCCACTGTGCCGGTGCCGGTATTGTCATTTACATCCCAGGCCCTTACTTTTATATTGTGCGGCCCGTCAGCAAGCCCGCTTATTGCAAATGTAACATAGCCCCTTTGGTAGGTATTCGGGGCTGTTTCGTAGTAGTCATTCAAAATGTAGGGAGCATCTATGCTGCCGTCAAGTATTGCAGTAAGATCATGTCCTATATTCGTTCCCGACACATTAATACCCGTTTTATCAAACAGGCTTACAAACAGAGATGTATTGCTGCCGGTTATACCCCCGTTCAGAAACAGGCTGTCGTTGATATATGGTTTTACTATTGGTGTATCCGTGCTTATTACCGGATGATCGGAATAGCCGCCTACTGCAAATTTTATATTGTTACCGGCTGCATCCGTAACCCCGTTATCGCTGTACATGCTGATTTTTCCGGCGCCAAAAGAATAATTGATATCCTTAGGAGCAATGAATGTAAATGTAAATTTGCCGTTGGTTACTGTTACTCTCCCTTTGTAAATGATATTGTCCTGCATATTGTAAACCTCACTGCAACCTGATATAGTAGTAATACTCCGTGGCTTATCAAAGAAGCTTACATATAATATGCCATTAAAATTACTCATCAGGTTGCCCGATTTATCTCTTACACTGCCGTCTAAGATATAAGACCCCAGCGCTTTCACCGTAGCTGCCTGCTGAAGCGTAAATCCATCTATCACACTGTCAATCTGCACATTATTTACCGGAAAGTCAGGAGTAACAGCCGGATCTCCCAATAATGAAAATTTACGGAAATTGGCTATTTCACCCGGGTCATTCGATTTGATGTAGGTGATGTTTTTCCCTATTCTGCTTGCAGCGCCAAATGTATTCCAGGTGTTATCCGCATTTGGGGTAAACTGGGATGTAAGATACTGCACATTCAGTTCATGATTGTAATAGGCATATACAGCCTGCGTGGTTGTAAGTATCGCAATTACACCTCCTCCGGCCCGTTCTACCAGTTCTTCGGCCGAGGATATATACTGGGGATGGTCGAAATCACCGAAATCGCAGGTGGCGGTAACCATAAATGGCAGCATATTAGTGTTATTCCAGTTATTGAAATCATCTCCTGTAAGTATCCTTTCTGATGACCATACTGTGGGGTTGCCATGCCCGTTATAATTAATCAGGAAGGTGCCGTTAAATACCTGCTGGTCTATAGCTGCGTTGGCATTGGGGCACCGGGCGCCTGCAGGTGTTGATATGATTGGTATGGCATCAACATACACTTTTTCCTCATTATACAGATTATTACCAGCACCTGCTACAGTAGCTGCCATTGCTTCTGCATCATCCATGTGGTCTCCGGCCGGGTCATCGCAACCCTTATCTGCTACCACTGTGGCAGATATACGCCAGGGTCCGAGAGTTGCCGGGCTTGCATAATTGAGAATTTTATTGAGCAGTGCATTGGCGTCATTTACCGTTCTGGCAGGCAGGCGGCCCACTCCTATGTCCAGTGTATTTACAATATTGTCATTCTCTATATACTCGCTGTCATCAAGGAAGCCAAAAAAGTCATCGCTCGAAAATGCATCAAGGTCATTTAAGGATTCGGCTGATTCAAAAACCGGAACAAAATTGCAATTGTTTACTATCCTGTTCTTGTAGTCATAAGATGCACCACCGTATAACAGGATGTAACTGGGCATCAGCGTACTGTCGGTACCTGCACGGTCATAAAACATCTTGGCAAAATCCCTTATTGCGCTTATATCCTGGGCTCCCGATGAGAACTCGTTATAAACTTGTGTTGTGGTTACTACAACAACTCTCAGGTGGTCATGATCCCTGTGATATTGTCCAAGTTGCTGCGCCTGGTCTATGTATCCCGGATAGGATACTATAATCAGGTCGGCCGCCGGGCTGCCATGCAGGTTCTGGTTAGGCACCGCTCCTACATACTTTGGCGTATACAGGTTAGCGCTGTTCATGGCCGCATACTCATGAAGCTTTGTCGCGTCCTGTGTGAAATTATAGCTACTGCCGTCAAATGTCCCTGGCATGATAACAGGGGTTTGAGCATTGGTTACATCCCAGACGGCTGTATTGGCATTTGCTCCCTGAATGGTGAAATTGGCTGTGTTTCCGGCCCCTACACTCTGCCAGTCCCTGAAATTCATCTGGTCAGAAGTCATAATAAGCCCTTGCCTGCCGTTGAGTTCTATATAATCAAGATATCCGGAAGTGGCCCCATCTCCGGGGTAGAAAGTAATGCCCAGAGTTGCAGTCGACGAATTGCAGGCTACTGTATTGGTAATCGAATTAAGGTCAATTTCATTATCACCTGTTGTTGGCTGGGTAAATGCAGATGAACCAACTGTGTTTCCGTTCAGGGTAACGCTTACTGATGAAAGACTGGTAGCTGACTGAACTGCATACCTGACATTGCAATAGATACTGCTCATAGTTGAGCCAAGATTAAAACTGAATGACTGAACCGTATTGCCTATGGAAGGGTTAAATTGTTCACCATACCATAATTTACCCAAGGTTGCCGGATTTACCAGGTCCAGCTCATGCACTGTATAATAATTGAAGGAGTTCACATTTACATTTCCCGCCGGAAGTGCCGCCTGGCTGGATATCCGCTTTCCCGCGCCGGAATTAAACGAAATAAAATAATATGAAGTATCTGAGTAAAGGTTAATCTGGTGGTTGAACCGCTGATTAACGCTGTCCTTATTCCAGGCCATTGTACCTACACCATAAAAAACGGCATATTCCCCGTTGTCGAATACATTATCGCCATTACCACTGAACAGAATACTGTTTTCAATCAGATCAACCGGCCGGGGAACTGCATTGTTTTCCGATAGCATGGCACCGCCATTACCCAGTATCCTGATGTTTGCAGGATTCACATCTGCAGGCTTTACGCCAATTGTAGTCAGGAAATTATAGTCAATTTTATAAAAACCAGTGTTTGTTACAGCTATTTTATACCATGTTCCGGTGTCGAGGGCGGAGGTCGTTACATCTGTTGTCTTTGCTGAAGCTTTTTTCACAGGCAGTACCGGCTCGGTAATATCCAATGTATAACTGGCTACCTGATTGATAACGCCCGGCTGCAACCCTGAGGCATATGCCGGAATGCGTATTACCGCAAATGGTTTCTTGCGCTCCATTCCTAAGGAAACAGTGAATTTAGCCGGATCTCCTGTTTTGGCATCCTTGGGTAGGGCAACATTTGCCGACAAGGTGATCCCGGAAATGGCTACCTGGGGCACAGCATATTCAGTAAGCCATATCTTTTTGATGATATACCCTTCATAGATATCTGTCTTATTTACCTGGCAGTTTATGGTAAAGCCAAACGATGATTGTATTGATACTAATACAAACAGAAAACAAAGGGTTGAAAATGCAGTTTTCATTTTAATGTTTTTAAACTAACTCAATAATGTTCGTGGTATCAAAATTAATTAATAAATTCAATATAAACCATGGCACGGTATTATTTTCATATAAAAAAAATTTGCTTAACACGTGATAATTTAATAATAAAAACAATGATTTTCATGATTTTCTGATAATGTTGATCATCAAAAAAACAAGGTGGAGTAGTTGTTAAATTTTCCGGGAGTCAAAATATTGTTCCATACTAAACGGGTATTAAAATCTTTTATTGTTCCGGTGCTTTCTTTTGGCTTAAGGGCTTTCTTTAAAAATTGGGAGGATTATCACCTGATATATAAGATACCGGTCAGTTGTGCTTGTATATTTCAGCCCAGATATTGCCATCCCGCATCTTAAAAACCAGGTGAAAATCCGGATTGGTAAGTATACTCCGGTAGTCAGCTTCATCTCCGCAACTGTTTCCGAACATAGCATAATCTGCATGAGGCCCGACGGGGAACCGTTTAAGATGGGTAAATATCCGGCCCGAACTCAGAAACCCCTGCACCGTATCTACCATACGGTAACTTTCCCAGGTGCAACCGTAAGCTATTTCTTTGTCATATGCGTTTTCTTTTTCGAGAAATGCAAATTCCTTTAACTGAACATTCATAACCTGGAATGCCCCCATCTGTGTATCCTCAACCCGTTCGTTTGAATAAAATCCATAAGCATTGATAATCAATATGCCTGTTACCGCAACAGAATAGATCCATCTGTCTCCGGCATCTGCAAACAGCGTGATACTCACTGCCTGGAAGATCATGATCAATACAAGGATTACCAGCAGATAGCGGTAACCTATCTGTGTGAGGGAGGAATAAAACAAATAGGTCACCACGCATATAGCAGCCAGAATGATAAATTTCCGTTCCGGCAGTTTCCTGTCTTTATTCAGCCGTATCAGGTAATAAACTGGGATTGCAAAAGACAAGAGGTATAAAAACACCCATAATCTGCTGCCTGCCGGGTTGGTGGCATACAATTCAGCCATCAGATAAACGATTACCACCGGCGGAATTAAAAACAGGTACCGGGCATTTTTATTTTTTATTGCTGGCACCACAGACAACAGCAGAATAAACAAGGCCATGATACACGTTGCGGTTTCGCCGCGGTAGGCCCAGTATATTCCCCTCCTGAACATAAAGTAATAATAGTTCCAGTTGGTCTGAATCATGTTGGAATGCTCAGGCAATATATACCAGCCCAGCTTTGCTTTCTGCAGCAACAGGAAGCACCCTATGAGACAGGCGGGTACCAGTACCGACAATACCCGTTGCAATTTTCTCCAGATTGTTTCAGTTCTGCGGAATAAACAGGCTGTTGCATCCATGCCAATCACTGCCCCGAAGACAAGCCCTCCTTCTTTGGTGAAAAAGAGCATAAAAAGTGATAGAGAAGTAAGTAAAAGACGGTCCTTTGAATAAAAATACAGGCTTAAAAATGTAAACAGGGCAAGCATTATCTCCGGGTATACAAAAGAAGATTGCACGAAAAAAATAACGCTGCCAGATACAAGCAGCAGAGCCAATGAGGCTTCCCTCCTGCCAAATAACCTGAGGCAGCACTCGTACAATGAAACCAGGAAAATAAGGGCAAGAAACAACGGGAATGAATGAACGGATACATTGGATGAACCGAAGCAACGTATCCAGATGGAGGCAAGAAAATGAAACATTAAAGGATGCCCCCGTGAGAAATCAGGTGGAAGAGCACCCGGCAGCAGGCCCGGGCCGTGAATAGCCATCATTTTAACAGCCGGGGCATAAACCCATGCTTCATCGAGATAGAAAGGGAAATGAAGTTGTGAAAGTTTAAAACTTACAAAAACAAGCAAGACAACAAAAAGTAACCACCTGCTCTTTAAGTAAGATAATACCACGTTCCACATAAATATAAAGGTACCGATTGACTTGTTTGCCCCAAAAGTATATTTTTTATTTAAGGGATGGAATCATTAGTCCCTGAATAACATGGAAGCTGAACACAGATAGCCCCTGTTTTAAAACAACTCTAGCGCACAATAACCAGTTTCTGATATGCGCTCGACTTAAACCCTTTGTCTGTAGATAGAGTCAATCGGTATACATATACACCCGATGGCAACCTGCTTCCGCCATTATCCGTTCCATCCCAGGTAATATCCACTGTCCTGCTGTCGGTGGTAGTGATATTATCATTGATCTTCTTTACAAGCGCGCCACTGATGTTGTATACCTCTATCTGCACATCCAGCTGCTCAAAAGGATGGTTGTGCTCAAACACAAAATGGGTACTGTTGTTGAACGGATTGGGGTAATTGCCCAGCTGCGCAACGTCCATCACCTGTCCGTCTATCACTATAAAATCCACTGTGCCGGTGCCTGTATTATCATTTACATCCCATGCCCTTACTTTTATACTGTGCGGCCCGTCTGTCAATCCGCTGATGGCAAACGATACATAGCCCCGCTGGAAGGTATTCGGATATGTTTCGTAATAGTCATTCAAAATAAAGGGCGCATCAATGCTGCCGTCCAGCACAGCGGTCAGGTCATGCCCTACATCAGTTCCGGTTACATTAATACCGGTTTTGTCGAACAGGCTTACATAAAGCGATGTATTGCTGCCGGTAATGCCCCCGTTCAGAAACAGGCTGTCATTGATGTATGGTTTCACTACAGGAGTATCTGAACTGATGACCGGATGATCTGAAAAGCCGCCAACTGCAAAATTTATATTGTTGCCTGCGGCATCTGTAACGCCGTCGTCGCTGTACATACTGATTTTACCTGCTCCGAAAGAATAACTGATATCCTTGGGTGTAATAAACGTAAAGGTGAATTTACCATTGGTTACCGTTACCCGTCCTTTGTAAATAATATTGTCCTGCATACTATATATATTATTGCATCCCGTCAGAGTAGTAATCTTGCGGGGTTTATCAAAGAAACTTACATATAGTATGCCATTGAAACCACTCATCAGGTTCCCTGATTGGTCTCTTACGCTACCGTCTATAATATAAGAGCCCAGGGCTTTAACCGTATCCGCCTGCTGCATTGTATATCCATCTAAAACACTGTCTATCTGAACCGTGTTTACAGGAAAATCAGGCACAATAGCAGGGTCACCCAATAAAGAAAACTTATGAAAATTTATAATTTTACCTGAGTCTTTCGTAGTGATAAAAGTCGCATTTTTCCCGGTTCTGCTGGCAGTTCCGAAGGTATGCCTGGTATTATCAGACGCGGGCAGAAACTGAGCCTGCAGGTATTGAATATCGAGATCTTCATTATAAGTTGAATATACGGCCTGAGTAGTGGTAAGCACAGCTATTACTCCGCCACCCGACCTGATCAGCAGCTGCTCAGCAGATGATACATATTGAGGATGGTCGAACTGGCCGAAATCGCAGGTGGCTGTAATCATAATTGGCAGCATATTTGCGTTATTCCAGTTATTGAAATCATCACCCGTCAGTATCCGCTCCGATGACCAGACTGTGGGGTTGCCATGGCCATTATAGTTAATCAGGAAGGTGCCATTAAATACCTGCTGGTTCAGCGCTGCATTGGCATTGGGGCAACGGGAACCAGCCGGTGTTGATATGATTGGTATAGCATCCACATAAATTTTTTCCTCATTATACAGATTATTTCCCGCAGTAGTTAAGCTGTCTGCCACGTCTTCAGCCACCCCCATATGGTTACCTGCGTCATCATATTTATTTGGAGCAACACAACCTCTGTCGGCCACTATGGTTGCCGACACCCTCCATGGGCCGAGAGTAGCTGCATTGTTATAACTGGTCATCTTATTTACAAGGGCATTGGCATCATTCACCGTTCTTGCAGGCAAACGCCCTATACCTATATCCAGTATATTGAAAATCCCATAGTTCTCAATATTTTCACTATCATCCAGAAAACCAAAGAAATCATCGCTTGAAAATGCGTTGTTGTTATCGAATGACTCTACTGATTCAAATACGGGAACAAAATTACTGTTGTCTGGTACCCTGTTTTTGTAATCATAAGAAGCTCCTCCGAATAATAAGAGGTAGCTGGGCAGGAGTGTGCTGTCGGTACCTGCCCTGTCATAAAACATTTTGGCAAAATCTCTTATTGCGCTGATGTCCTGACCACCGGATGAAAACTCATTATAAACCTGGTCGGTTGTAGCTACCACTACCCTCAGATGATCATGGTCGCGGTGATACTGCGCCAATTGCTGAGCCTGGTCAAGGAATCCGGGATAAGTTACAATGATCAGGTCGGCTGCCGGGCTCCCATGGAGGTTCTGATTAGGTATAGCTGCTACAAATTTTGGCGTATATAGGTTTGTACTGTTCATTGCACCAAACTCATGCAATACAGATGCATCCTGTGCGAAATTATAGTTGCTGCCATCAAATGTCCCGGGCATAATAACCGGGGTTTGCGGGTTAGTAACATCCCATACCGCAGTATTGGCATTTGCCCCGGCAAGTGAATATTGGGCGGTATTCCCGGCCCCCACACTCTGCCAATCCCTGAAGTTCATCTGTTCACCGGTCATTATCAGCCCTCGCCTGCCATTCAGTTCTATGTACTTAAGATACCCGGTACTCGCACCATCACCGGGGGAGAAGCTTATAGTTACATTGGCTGTTGAAGAATTGCAGGCCACAGTATTGGCAATTGTATCCAGGTTCATCACCCAATCCACACTGGTTGGGCTGGTAAAAGCGTAAGAACCTACACTATTGCCATTCAGGGTAGCGCTTACTGTTGACAGATTAGTTGCCGAGGTAGCAGCAAAGGCTATATAGCAGAAAATATTGCTCATTGATGATCCAAGGTCAAAATTGAATGACTGAGTTGTATTACCCAGTGATGGGTTAAATTGTTCCCCATACCACAATCTCCCGATAGTTGCCGGATTTACCAGGTCCTGCTCATGCGCCGCATAAAAGTTATAAGAATTCACATTTACATTCCCTGGCGGAAGGGCTGGCTGGCCGGAAATACGCTTGCCCGGACCAGTATTAAAAGAGATGAAATAATAGGATGTATCTGAGTATAGGTTTACCTGGTGGTTAAACCGCTGGTTAATACTGTCCTTGTACCAGGCTGTTGTGCCAACTCCATAAAAGACTGCAAATTCTCCGTTATCAAATACATTATCCCCGTTACCGCTGAAAAGAACTGAGTTTTCTATCAGATCAACCGGCCGGGGCACTGCATTATTTTCCGAAAGCATGGCCCCGCCATTACCCAAAATCCGGATATTCGCCGGATTCACATCCGAAGGCTTAACACCAATTGTGGTCAGAAAATTATAGTCTATTTTATAAAAACCTGTGTTGGTAATTGCTATTTTATACCAGGTGCCGGTATCCAGGGCAGATGTCGTTACATCAGTAGTACGCGCAGCTGTTCTTTTGCTGGCCCGTACCTGCTCAATTATTTCCAGTGTATAACCTGTAACCTGGTTAATAGTGCCAGGCTGAGTACCTGCAACATAAGCAGGAATAAGTATTACGGCAAATGGCTTCTTGCGTTCCATTCCTAATGAGAGGGTGAACTTAGCCGGGTCTCCGGGTTTTGCGTCATAGGGTAAGGCAACATTTGATGACCAGGTGATTCCAGATATAGTAACCTTGGGTAGGGCAAATTCAGTAAGTTCTATTTTTTTGATGATATACCCTTCATGTATATCTGCCTGAGTTACCTTGCAGCCAGTTAAATAGCCAGATGCAGATTGCATATAAAATACTGTTATCAGAAAAATCAGGGTAGAAAATGATCTTTTCATTTTTTTGATTATTTTTAGCCTCAAAATGCAGGCCGTTGTTCTGGAATTAATAATAAAATACTGGTAAAAACGCCAGTTTAGGTTTATTCTTACACGAAATAACGTAAATATTTTTCAAATATTATGAACCCTAAAAAAAAGATTTGCAAGTTTTTTTTAAGCTTATTCTCTGAAAACTTGAAAATTTGAAAAGAATGAGGTAACATTGTAACGACTTTTAACAACTTACATACTTTTGGGTGTAAATATTTTAGTATAATTATGAAAAGAAATCTCATCGGAATTGGCTTGCTGTGTATCGGGGCGGCTGCTCTGCTTTCTTCATGTTCCAGTGGTTCTGCAAAGAAAGGAAAGGGTAATAATATCTCCGTGACTACTGGATGGCCGCTTAACGACAAACGTTTCGGAGGCTTTGAAGTTGCCAATTATCAAGGTCAGCAAACACCTATAGGCATGGTTTTCGTGCAGGGCGGCAGGTTTGTAAAGGGCATCACTGATGATGAAATGCCGACCGTTGAAAATAATGACCAGAGGCGCGTTGTTTCTGTATCATCTTTTTATATGGATGAAACAGAAGTTGCCAACGTGAGCTACAGGGAATATATGTTCTGGCTGCAGCGTGTTTACGGAGCAGATTATGCGGATATCATTGTAAGAGAAAAACCGGATTCAACAGTTTGGCGTTCTGCTCTGGCTTATAATGAGCCTTATGTGAGAAACTATTTTAACATGGCTGCTTTCGACTGGTATCCGGTGGTAGGTGTAAACTGGTATCAGGCCAATGATTTCTGTCTATGGCGTTCAGACCGCGTTAATGAGTTATTGGCTATTTATGCTGGTGCGTTGAAGCCAAATGCCACCCAGAGTGCTGATGATAACTTTAATACAGGAACCTATCTTAACGGACAGTATGAGGGAACTCAGGGTTCTCATCCGCACCGCGACCTTGATCCTAATGGTGCCGGTGTTCGTCCGCTCCGTTTATCAGATGGTGTGTTTCTGCCTGATTACCGCCTGCCTACTGAAGCAGAGTGGGAATACGCGGCTCTTGGCCTGATTGGTAATAACCCAAGCCCTGAAAATAAACGCCGCCGTGGTGAAGAAGTTGAAACTGATCGTAACATCTATCCTTGGGGTTCTAAAAACACTACCCGTTATGGTTTGCACAATCAGTACCAGGGTGAATTTGAAGGTAATTATATGAGAGGCAAAGGAGATGCGATGGGTGTTGCCGGTGGCCTTAATGACAATGGATTCTATACAACTCCATGCAAATCTTACCTTCCAAATGCTTTCGGTTTATACAACATGGCGGGCAACGTGAATGAGTGGGTAATGGATACTTACCGCCCGAATTCTAATATGGATGTAAATGAACTGGATCCTTTCCGTGGTAACCATTATCAGAAACTTAAACTGCAGGACGATGGTACAATTGAAGAAAAAGACAGTACAGGACGGTTGATTTACGTTGATGTTACTGATGCCGATATTGCTGCTAACAACAGGTATGAAACAAGGACCGGAAACCTCAACAGTTACAGGGATGGTGACTCCTTATCTAATGTGGGTTATGATTATGGCAGGAATTCGCTTATCAACGATTCTACCAAAGTTTATAAAGGTGGTTCATTTGCCGATCGTCAGTACTGGCTTTCACCGGGAACCCGCCGCTTTATGCAGGGTAACCTTTCTTCCTGTACCATTGGCTTCCGTTGCATAATGGACCGTATGGGCAGCCAGGATGGAGATAACCAGCCAGGTGGTAACAGCTTCGGCCGTCAGAAAAATCACAAGCGCTAGTTTTTTATAAAACCGTATTCCCGAGCCCCTTTCATTTTGGAAGGGGTTCTTTATTTTTGCAACCGTAATAATATCGAAATTTGGAAATCACCCAACTATATGACCTGTATCTGCAGCATCCGGCAGTTCAGACAGATACCCGCAAATTGAGGCCTGGCGAAATATTCTTTGCATTAAGTGGTCCCAACTTTAACGGCAATACGTTTGCACAAAAAGCGCTGGATGAAGGTGCCGCATTTGTAGTTATTGACGATGCCAATTATACTATCAGCAGTAAATGCATTCTTGTGGATGATGTGCTGGCAACCTTGCAGCAGCTTGCACTACATCACCGGAAGCAGTTGAATATACCATTCCTGGCTATAACCGGATCAAACGGCAAGACAACCACCAAGGAGCTTATAGCTGCCGTGCTGCAGAAAAAATATGTTACCTGTGCTACTCAGGGTAACTTAAACAATCATATCGGGGTGCCGCTTACCTTGCTCCGTATTAAGCCCGGTACAGAAATTGCCATTATTGAAATGGGCGCCAACCACCTCCGTGAGATTGCCTCCTACTGCAGCATTGCTTTACCCACTCACGGACTTATAACCAATTGCGGTAAGGCGCATATTGAAGGTTTCGGAGGTATAGAAGGTGTGCGGAAAGGGAAGGGGGAATTGTATGATTTTTTGCGGGGAACAGATGGTATAATATTCAGAAACACAGATCTGGATTATCTGGAACAAATGGCTCTGGGAATAGCACAGCAGATTACTTATGGTGAGCAAGAAGCTGATTACTGCGGTAAACCTTTGATGCAGGATGTTTTCCTCAACGTAGCTTTGATGTCTCCGCATACTGGTTCTACAATCCTCACCCGGCTTGTGGGGGTATACAATTTCCCTAATGTAATGGCTTCGGTTGCGGTTGGCATGCACTTCGGAGTATCCCCTGATGAGATAAGGGATGCCATTGCCGGCTATAATCCCGACAACAGCCGCTCACAGTGGTTGCAGCAGGGCTCTAACCGCATTATTATGGATGCCTATAATGCCAATCCCTCCAGTATGCAGGCGGCCATTATCAACTTTGCAGCCGCCGACCTGCAGAATAAAATGCTCTGGCTCGGCGGAATGAAAGAAATGGGCCCGGAAGAATTGAACGAACACAAGGCATTGGTATCGCTCATTTCAGATAGTGATTGGAACGAAGTAATACTGGTAGGCAAAGAATTTAAAGATGTAAATACTAATTACCGCTGGTTTGAAAACTCTGCAGCTGCAGCCACTTATATCAGGGCACATTTACCGGTAAATGCATCTATACTTATCAAAGGCTCGAGGGGCAGCAAAATGGAAGTAATGAAGGATGCCTTGACTTAAACCGGAAAAGCAATCCGGATACCTCAAAGCAAATCTGCTGCAAACAAAAGGCAGTTGCCTTGTGGGAACTGCCTTTAGAAACGCTTATGAATTTTACGGTCTTTTATAATCAAACGGCACTTTTCTCAAATAATTTTTTTGCTGCGCCATTACGTGATTCCTGTGCTGCTTTTGCTGCTTTTATAAAAGCTACAAAAAGAGGATGAGGGTTCTCCACAGTACTTTTGTACTCAGGATGAAATTGCACGCCAATATAAAACGGATGGTTTTTCAGCTCCACAATTTCTATAAGGTTGGTGCTAGGATTCTTGCCCACCGGTACCAGCCCTGCCTTTTCAAAAGCTTCGGCATAGGCATTGTTGAATTCATACCGGTGCCTGTGGCGCTCTGAGATATTGGTAGTGCCATATATACCAGCCGCAGCCGAATCTCTGTGCAGTTCACATTCATAACTGCCCAATCTCATTGTGCCTCCCTTCTGGGTGATGGTTTTTTGCTCCTCCATCATGCATATCACACCCTGATCCGTATCCGGGTCCATTTCTGTTGAGTGTGCTGCCGGCATATCCAGTACATTCCTGGCAAATTCCACACAGGCCATCTGCATTCCAAGGCATATGCCGAAGAAGGGGATCTTGTTTACACGGGCGTATTTTATAGCGTCTATTTTACCTTCTATACCCCTGCTGCCGAAACCCGGGGCCACAAGTATCGCATCGAGGTTATGCAGTTTATCTTTTGCATTTTCTTTTGTCAGGTATTCCGAATGAATATTGCGTACCTCTACTTTGCATTCATTCATAGCGCCGGCATGTATCAGCGCTTCCAGTATCGATTTGTAAGCGTCCTGCAGCTCCACATACTTGCCTATAAGGCCAATGGTTACTTTGCTTTTAGGATAACGCAGTTTGTTTAAGAATTCCTTCCATTTCGACAGGTCGGGCTCTGTGCCCAATGGCATCTGCATCTTTTCCAGGCAGATAACGTCAAGCCGCTCCCGCATCATTTCCAGCGGCACACCATATATGGTATCTGCATCCAGCGCTTCTATTACTGCATCCTGGGTTACGTTGCAGAACAGGGCTATCTTTCTTTTCAGTTCCTTGTAGAGCGGTTCTTCGGTACGGCACACCAGCACATCAGGCAGCAGACCATGCTCACTCATCATCTTTACAGAGTGCTGTGTGGGTTTTGTTTTCAGTTCTTTTGCAGCCTTGAGATAGGGTATAAGCGTAAGGTGCACTACCAGGCAATTCTCGGTACCCATTTCCCACTTCAACTGGCGCACAGCCTCTATATAGGGCAACGATTCTATATCACCTACGGTGCCACCAAGTTCTGTGATGACAATATCAAATTTATTGTCTTCGCCCAGCAGCAGCATACGGCGTTTTATTTCATCGGTAATGTGAGGTATTACCTGCACTGTTTTGCCCAGGTAAGCGCCTTCACGCTCCTTATTGATCACATGCTGGTATATGCGGCCTGTGGTTACATTATTGGCCTGTGAGGTATAGGTGTTGAGGTAACGCTCATAATGTCCGAGGTCAAGATCGGTTTCAGCGCCGTCTTCTGTTACATAGCACTCCCCATGTTCATAAGGGTTGAGCGTACCGGGATCTACGTTGATGTAAGGGTCGAATTTCTGAATTGTAGTGGTGTATCCGCGGGCCTGGAGCAGCTTTGCCAGTGATGCTGCTATTATACCCTTACCTAAAGAGGAGGTAACTCCGCCTGTCACAAAAATATACTTTGTCATAACAATGTTGATTAAGTCAAAACCAGAAAACAGCTGATAAAATTATGTTTTGACCTGCAGTTATGGACATACCAGTAATGGAGGAAAATAGCTGTTGAGGTCAAACAAAGATACAAATTATGCTCAAAGAGTAAGCAAATATTAATCCACAGTAAAAACATTCTTGCTTCCAAAATGGCCTTATTTTAAGCAAAATATCTTAGTATCTGATTTACAATTCTTTCTGTCTGTTTAATTCAGGAGACATTTTTGTCCTTTTTTAGCAACATATCCATCCACTTGCTCGACATGAATGGCCGTTCTATGAAATAGTAAAAAAAGGAGGAAATAATCAGCACCGGAATGCACAATAGCACAACCTGTAGTAAAAGATCTGGCAGGTAATGACCAGTTGAAGGTAGCTTAATCAGGAACCTGCCGGCAAAAGATATTATGCTGTAATGCAGCAGATAAATAGAATAGCACATACCCCCGATGATGGGGATAAACCGGAAACTAAACAGTTTTTTCAAGCTGCTGTTTTTAAGTATCATATAGTAAAACAGGCCGATTGACAGGCAAAGAGAAAGCCGGGTAATAAAATTCTGAAAAGCAGGTAGCATCGGGTTCTTCAGCGGCAGGTAACAGATTACTATAAAACAGAGTAAAGATGCCGGAATAACCCATTTTCTGTTGAACCATGCTGCAGCAGTATTATTTACATAAAAATCGGCAAGCAATATCCCGGTGAAAAAATACTGGGCAAACCCTGTGATATTCAGAAACACTGGCGGGCAGATAACCTGGTAACAAATAATAAGAATTATGGCCAAAAGCAGTAGCAGGCGCCTGGCTGTTGCCGGCAATTCGAGAATCCGGAACAGAAAAGGGGCAACCAGGTAAAACTGAATCTCAATTTCCAATGACCAGGCTACCACAGTGATCAGTGGGGTATGATGATAGATCAGATCGTGAGAATAAATGAGTGAAGCGAGCCAATGCGGTATGAGCATATTTAAGGGTCCTGTTTTAGCCATCACCTGCACCAGAAAAATCAGGGTCATAGCTATAAAATAGGGTGGCTCAAGCCGGGTAAGCCGCCGCAGATAATACTTCTTCAGCAACATTTTTTTACCGCCTTTCAGGTATTGCTGTGCAAATGGCAGGCAGAGTATGAAGCCGCTGAGCACAAAAAACAATTCCACACCCCTGTCGCCGTTTTCAAGGAATTTATTGAGCAGGCCGGTATGTTTTTGCTCATAGGAAAAGCCGGTGGATTTTTCGGCAAAATAACCATGGGTATGAAACAGGATGACCAGCAGAATGGCAACAAAACGGATACCATCTATCTCCGGAAAATAAAGATGGTTAGAGGTTATCCGCCGGAATTTATTGTAAATGCTGCTGATCATAGATGGAGGTCAAAAGTAGTACTTGAACAGTATTAATGAGAAAGTGTAAAAAAATATTTACTTTTTTATATCTTACACTAACTTTGTATTATGAGCATCAGTTTTCGCCATAAAGGACTTAAACTTTTCTATGAAGAAGGTGATTCAACTAAATTACAATAAAATCATGTGGCTAAAATTCGATTGATTTTAACCAGATTAGATGCTATAAATGCCGCAATAGAAATGAATCTTCCGGGATACGAGCTTCACATGTTAGCTGGTGAACTCAAAGAATTATGGTCGGTAAAGGTGAATGGAAATTATCGTATTATTTTCCGTTTTGAAAATAAAAATGTATATGAAGTCGATTATTTGGATTGCCATTAAAACTGATTGGTATGGCTATGTTTAATCCCGCTCATCCGGGTGAATTAATAAAGGAAACATTAGAGGTTTTGGGTGAAGAAACAGGCAAAGTGCTGTCTATTAAAGAAATAGCTGATGGATTGGTGATCAAACCCAGAACACGCTCATTAATTATTAAAGGCAAACAAAGTGTTACACCTGAATTAGCAATAAAACTGAGTGCGGCCTTTTCAAAATACATCACCTGGATTCTGGTTACAGGTTCAGGACAATTATGACCTTGCCAGAGCACGCAAAAATATCGATACCCGCCTGATTAAGGTATTTTGGAAACCAGCGGCAGCCCTATAAAAATTTTTGATTTTGAATGAAATTAATTGATTATTTGCGATTAAATACAACAAGCGAAATATTCTTAAAATGACCGTACTGCAAAAAATAAAAATTATCGGCCGGGTACTAATGGTTTTAGGTATCATTTTCTTTGCTACCCGCCATATATTTATCGGCGCTGCATTGGTCGCTATTGGCGCGCTCTTCTATTTTTTTGATAAATACCGGTCAAAGACCTGGCGATAAAAACAGTAGGGTTATCTGTTTCAAATAGACACCCGCTCACTATAAGATGCCCTTGTTCTGAAAGGATTTATAGTGTTTTCCTTTTCTGGTCTTTCTATGTTATTCACATCAGGTAGTGGAAAAATAAAAGCTGATTGATTTAAATATCTTATAGCCATCGCATTTAACTGCTAACTTTGAAGCCTCTGGTATGCGGTTCCCTTTCTGGCTTTTATTGTTTGTTCTTTTTCTGTCTGCAGGTGCAGGTGCTACCGTTATGCCTTCAATGTATGGCAACTGCCCGCTGCCCGACAGCGCCACTCAGCAACGGATGGCAATAAGCACTACCGACAGCTTTATAGCCAATCATCCTATGATGGCTACAAAGTTGGTGATCAGTGATATAGAGCTGCCGCATGAAATGCGCTCACAGACGGCCGATTTTTACCTGCTGCTGCTGCTTTGCCTCATGCTGGGCCTCATCAGGTTTATGGATACGAGGTATTTCATCAATCTCTGGCGTGCCTTCTGGAATCCGACCCTGAGCAACCGCCAGCTCAAGGAACAGCTGCAGGGCTCCGGCCTGCCCAATCTGCTGATGAATATCTTTTTCACCTTTGCCGCAGGGGCTTATATCTATTATGTGGTACGTTTTTTTACGCCGAACTATTCGGGGGTTATACCTCCTTCTCTGCTTATAATCATGCTTATAGCCGGTACCGGCCTTATATACCTCGCCAAGTATGCGGCGGTGCGTTTCAGCGGCTGGGCTTTCAGGGTAGAGGGTATTACAGAGCACTACCTGTTCAATGTATTCCTGATCAATAAGGTATTGGGTATAATGCTCGTGCCTTTTGTAATCATTCTTGCCTTTGCCGACCACGAATGGGCTAGGCAGATGGTTATCATCTCGTTTATAGTGTCGGGTATTTTGCTGCTCAACCGCTATATCAGATCGTGGGAAGTGTTCGGGTCCTTTTTCCAATATAGCAAATTCCATTTTTTTATGTACCTTTGCGCCTCGGAATTATTACCATTGGCGGTTTTAATGAAGTTATTGGTTAAAGGACTTATGTTTTATTAAATCAGTATCAGCATATAATTCGGCCTTTTCAGTATAATTTTCCATAATCCTTAAATATGGCTAAAGCTGTTCTATCAAAAAAGAAGGGTGCTGAGAAAAAGGAACTGAAGGTGAGCAGTATTTTAATTACGCAACCGCGTCCTGATACCGAAAAATCGCCCTATTATGATCTTGCGAAGAAGTATGAAGTGAAACTGGATTTTCATGCTTTTATACGCGTAGAAGGCCTTTCGGGTAAGGATTTCCGGAAGCAAAGGATAGACATTGCTGAATACACCGCTATTATATTTACAAGCCGCTATGCTGTTGATCATTTTTTCAGGATATGCGAAGAATTGAAATTTAAGGTATCCCAGGATATGAAGTACTTCTGCATAACAGAGGCTGTTGCTTTATACCTGCAGAAATTTATACTGTACCGCAAGCGCAAAGTATTCTTCTCGGCCGATGGCAGCACTCCCGGCCTTTGCGATGTGATAGGCAAGCACAAAAACGAGAAATATATACTACCGGTTACCGACAGCGCCAAAAATGATATAGCCCAATACCTGATCAAGCACAATATCAAGTATACCGAAGGCACGCTCTACCGCATGGTATCTAACGATATTGCGCCGGTGATGGAGATGAATTACGATATGATCGTATTTTTCAGCCCGTTCAGTGTGCAGACCCTGTTTGACCACAACCCCGATTTTAAGCAGAATGGCACCGTAATAGGCGCATTCGGCCCCACTACTGCAAAGGCGGTGGAAGACAGCGGCCTGAGGCTCGATATCAAAGCCCCTGCTGCTAATGCACCATCCATGGTATCGGCGCTTGATATTTTCCTGGCGGCGATTAAGAAATAGTACCATTATCCTTTACAATAATTAATTTTTGAGCTGACAAAAATATTTTTGCTAAAAGTTATGACAAATAAATTTTTGTCATAACCCATGATAATACTGTTGTTGGCATTCATTTATAATTGGTCATGTATCCACTTTTTCGCGTTTATAATGCGAATGCACCGGCAGTCCGTTTGTAGGTACGAATCAACCTGTCAACTTCCTCCCTAATATCTTCTTTCACCCGCCGTAGCTTTATTCATGATTAGGAAGGCATTCAGCCATAACAATTAGATGCTATATATCTCAAAACACATAACAAAAATAATTCATTTTGGCATTTGCAAAAAAAGTCAGGTATCAATAACCTATATCCAAATAAAAACCAACCCGTTAGCCCCGAAAAAATTTACATGATGTACCGTATACGGTACATGACAGTACGAAAAGTGTACTGTCATTAAAAGTTCTTTCCTCAAATTCATTTCCCTTTCCGACCTTTACTCCAAAAAAATGCTTCAATTATAGACATTAATTTAAATCAATGGGATAAAACAATCATTCCCGATGATTTTGGTTGTCGAAAAATCACATAATTTATTAGTAATATGCATCTGATCGCATTTTTACATTACCACATTTTTACACTTGCTTGCCGTTAGTCAGATTAACCAGTAGGATATAGTGAGTTAAGATGAGATAATCGGAAATTAGTTTATATCAGCCACCAGCAAGGGTTTCAGCGTTCACCATTATCCCATTGCGTTTTATATAGAGTATGGGATAACCAAGCAAAAAGCCTTTTTCGGGTGTGTGAGTTTTTTTCAAGGTAGAAGTAAAGTATAGCAATGTGGTCAGTACCGCTTTTTCAACGCTGACTGCA
>Ga0214164_1000264_pt1 | contig 36384 bp, 23 predicted proteins | sample TroBogepilimnion_13_FD_153003 | JGI IMG/M metagenome (GOLD analysis project Ga0214164, IMG submission 153003) | Freshwater microbial communities from Trout Bog Lake, WI - Practice 03JUN2009 epilimnion v4 | ecosystem: Environmental > Aquatic > Freshwater > Lake > Epilimnion/Euphotic zone ...
TATCGATATCGCGGCGGACGGTGCATTCATCGGGTTCAGCAACTACGATGGATTTATCGCTCATATCCGCGAGGCCGCGGACGCGTTCGTTCGATCAGAGGTCGCTGCCGACAGTCCACGGCGGGCCGACTTAGAAAAGAACCTACCCAAGTACCTCGCCGCGAAATTTTCGAAAGCGTCGATGGAAAATGAAGAGGCGGAGAATCACGCGCTCACCACGTCGATTTGGATCGGCAGTACGCTAAAGGTGGGGCAGAACATGACGATGACGCTCTCCCTGCCACTGCAAGGCATACCGAATGCGGTCATTCAACATCAATTTGCGTTTCGGCTAGACGGGACGGTCCCCTGCGACGCGCACGACACCGCCACGCCACATTGCGTGGAACTGGAAATGGAAGCGCAACCGGAGCCTTCGGAACTCGCAAAGATAGCAGCCACCCTGGCGCAACAAGGCAAGGGGACACTTCATTATTGGTCGTCGCTCACGCAGCATCTCATCGTCAATCCTGACACGATGGAAGGGTACGGCTCTGAGTCGAATCGTTCCTATTACTTGCAACTGGGTGAATTACCGGTCGAGGCTCAACGCCTCGACTCGCGCCATCGCGCGCACTACCGCGACTGAAGCTCTGGTCTGAGGCAATCTCGCAAGAGGGGGGTGATGTGATTGCACCCATCACCCCACGCCCGTTCAGACGCCCAAGAGCTGGCGCTGACCGCCGTCCATCTGCAACACCTCGCACCAGCCCGCGACGGTAGTCGCGGACACCTCACCTCGTGCCACCGCGCCGAGTAGCAGGTCGCCCGCCAAGGCGCGGCGACGGCTGTCCTCGTCCTGCCGAACTTTATCGGCCATCTTCTGCTCTCGTTGCGCCACGCGCTGCCGTCGTTTTTGCATGCGCGCGAGTTGACCCTGCAGTTTCTCAATTCGCATATCCAACGTCTTCACATCCGCCATGATCATCGTTCTCCCGTGTCTGGAAGAATGAGTCTGCACTGAGACTGAACCCGACCGTATGTCGAATAATTGGCGCGTTTAGGCCAAAAGTCGTAGATACAGAGGCCGATGACCCAATTAAAATAGCGGGTTGGGACGAAGATCCGGTTCGACCCACGCCCGACGCGCCTCGGTCGACCAGAGGCGAGCCGCGCTCCAATACTGCAATGGCCAGTCTGATTGGCCGAGCGGCGACTGCGCCACCAGATCGACCACAGTCGCCAAATCCGTCGTACGCGGGATGTGCGCGAGCATCCCCGCAACGCAGCGCAGAAACGCGATTGTGAGGGTCGCGTGATAACCGCTCGTATCGCTGTTCGCAACGCCGCACTGCACGTTGTAGCGTTGAATCAGTCCTGGCATTTCCGTGAGTGCTCCCGGCAACCCTTGCTCACGAATGAGGCTCACCGCCACCGCCAAGTGCGCCCGGTGCGTCCATTGCTCTCGAGGCAGCGTGCGCTCTGTGAATGCGCGGACCAGAGCTTCTACGGATTCAGATGCGCCACTCACAGCGGCGTCTGTGCACCGAGCCGAGCACTCTGCTCGCGAATACGATCGCGCAACCCGGACAAGCGATTGCCGGCACGTCGGACGGCCGCCTCAATCGCCGGCTGCCGGCCGACCAGTATTACGGTGTCCCGCGCGCGGGTGATTCCGGTGTAGAGCAATTCTCGGGATAGAACCGGCGACTGTTCGTCCGGTAAAACCACCGCCACGTGACGGAACTCGGATCCCTGCGATTTGTGTACCGTCATCGCAAACGCCGTTTCGTGTGGAGGCAATTGTGATGGAGCAAATGACCGGACACCGAGCTCGCCATTCGCAAACCACACCCTCAGGCCCGAATCGCCGTGCCGTAAGGCGATGCCAATATCGCCGTTATACAGACCCAATACGGGGTCGTTACGGGTGACCAAGACGGGTCGTCCGACATACCACGCACCGTTCTCCATGCCCTTCGCGGCGTCCCGCATCGGTGTCGCCAACACAGCATTGATCGCCTGTACCCCCAACGGTCCCTCGCGCGTTGCCGCCAACACCCGAAAGTCGTCGAAGATCCGTAACAGAGACGATGCGTCCACATCGGACTGCGCGGCGGCGGCGTAATACGCGGCGTAGCCGCGCCGCAAACGCTGCACCAGCGCATCGGTGAGGCGCCGGCCGGTCGGGACGATCCACTCCAAACCCACGTCCTGCGCTGTTAACGCCCGCACGGTCCGCGCCGCATCCCCGGCCTGAACGCTCAACGCGAGTTGACCGATGCCGGAATCGCGGCCGAACCGATAGTTCCGCGTGAACCAAATGACCGAATCCTTCAGCGGATCGTCATCGTCAACCGGTGCGTCGATCGCGCTGACCGGTACGCCCGACCAACGCGAGAGCGCCTCGCGCGTCCGCTCACTCATACCGTGTGTCAAACACAACTGCGCAAACACCGAGCCAGACTCAACAGCCTCCAATTGTTCTCGGTCCCCGAGCAGAATGATCCGCGCATGGTCGGGGATGGCTTCCAGCAATTGGGTGGCCAACGACACGTCGAGCATCGAGGCCTCGTCCACGACCACGACGTCGTAGGGCAGCCGGTGGCCCGCGTGATAGCGAAAACCGCGCGTCCCGAAACCCAACAAGCGGTGAACGGTCGTGGGCGTACGCGCCAACCGCTCGCGTAAGGCCTCCGGAATACCAACGGATTTCTCCACGATGGCCGTGCCCAGTCGTGCGGCCGCTTTACCGGTCGGCGCCGCCAAAGCGATCTGGCAGTTGGGCTGTTCCGCCACGAGGCACGCCAACAGTCGTGCCACCGTCGTCGTCTTTCCCGTGCCTGGCCCACCACTGATGACAACCAGTCGACGACCCAACGCCAGTGCCGCCGCCAGTCGCTGCCATTGCGCGCCGTCGACGACCACCGTCCCAAATAGCTCAGCGAGCATGGAAGGGCCTGCGGCACCCACGACCGGCGGCGCGGCACGCAACGCGACCGCAATCCGACGCGCAAGTCGTTCCTCATAATCGAAATAACGATGCAAATACAGTCGATTTGCATCATCCAGGACCATGATGGCGTGAGAGCGTTGTGTGGGGATCGCGACGAACGGCGTGGCAAGCAAGAGGTCGCGCACGGTGTGTTCCGGTTGTTGCAGGAGCGCGGCGATCTCGTCCAACGCAACACCCACGTGACCTTGTTCCGTCAACTGCGCGACGCGTCTGCCTGCCATGGCTAGGACCGCGATGTCCGGTTCGGCACATCCGCAGCGCCGCGCCCATTGGACGAGACGTGCCGCAAAGGCCTCGGCGATATCCATCGTCACGGGAGTCATCGGTCTGTTCCTCCCTCACCCAAGAGCGCAGAGAGAGACTCGATCAGCGATCGTTCCGGAACCCGGTGATAAATACCGGCGCTGCCCCAACTCGGTCGCACCCCGCGAACAAAGAGGTACAGCGTGCCACCGACGTGTCGATCGTAGTTGTAATCGCTCACCCGGTTGCTCAGATAACGATGCAGCGCCACGGTGTACAGTAAGTGCTGCAAGTGATAGCCGTTCGAAACCATCGCCGATTCGACCGCCTCCGGCGCGTACGCTTCCGGCGTCGCACCGAGGTAATTCGACTTCCAGTCCACGAGATAGAAACGGCTGTCGTGTTCAAAGATAAGGTCGACGAATCCTCGTAAGTAGCCCGTCAACGCGCTGAAGTGCAGTTGAGGCACGCGATAGCCGTAGGCATCCAGCAACGCACCCAGACGACCGGGGTCCAATTGGTGCGCAGGCAGGGTGAACTCCCACTCGACCAATCGGCGCGCGGACGGAACCGTCGCCAACGCAAAGCCACGCGGCAGCGCGGTCTGCACGACGTCATGCAACATGCGGCGTAGGTGCGGGCGGTAGTCGACCGGGGTCGCTGTAGCACTGGTCTCCGGCGGATGCTGCCGCAATGCCTCCGCAATAACGTCCGACCAAGCGCTTGGGTCTGTGAAATCAGCATGCTCGAACACCGCGTGCACGCATTCTCCGGCGCGTGCACCGCGCGGGAACCGCAAAATATCCTCGTCTGCGAGGTCGACGGGTGGTATTGGTCCCTCAATCGACGGCGCGCGTGCGTCGCGATCGGTGGCCCCGCCCTCGTGCACACTGCCGTGGATCAGCCCGCTGTAGCTGCCCATGCGCCAGGTGATGGCCGGCAGACGCCGCACCGGTGCAGCCACAATGGGGAATGCGTTTGATGCGTCCGCCACGAGCGGAACACCGGCACTGCGCGGTAGCGGTGTGCAACGAACGCAAGACAGAGGCGCCGCAAAATCCAACCACGCGGCGTTGATCTCGGCGCTCGTGCGGTCGCTTTTCAGATGATCGTCAAACGTTTCCCCCCGGGTGACCAACCATTGCAGCGACGTGCGCCCGGCCGCGCGCATGCTCTTCCCGGACTTGAACGCTCCGGCAATCAGATAACAGCGATGCACGGCCCGCGTGAGTGCCACGTAAATCAGCCGTAAGCGCTCCGCATGCCGCTCGTAGGCCACGCGCTGCTTCGCGTAATCGAGAGACGTGTCATCGCTGCGATAGTCAATGACAAACCCAAGCGACGGATCAAAGTACTCGTACGCCGCCCCACGGTCGCGATCGTTCTTTAGAAAGTCGTCCCATAAGGTCGGACAAAAGACGATCGGATACTCGAGGCCCTTAGAGGTATGAATGGACACGATCTGAATCAAGTTCTGATCGGACTCTAGCCGCATTTGTGCGACCTCCTCGGCGGAGTCCTCAGCCCGCGCCGACTGCAACCACCGGTGTAGCCCGTCCGCCGTCGGATGTTCCTCCGCTGCGGTGTGTATGAGCTCGAGCAGGTGCCGCAGATTGGTGAGTCGGCGTTCGCCCATCGGTCCGGTAAGTACTCGCTCCTCCACGCCGTACTCTGCCATTAGGCGTCGAAGCATCACCCCCACGCCGCGACGGTGCCAGAGGTCTCGGTAGACGACAAAACGCTCCACGTGTTCGACCAACGACTGATCGTCGCTGGCCAGTGCCGCGATACCGCTCGCCGTACACCCCAACAGGGCGGTCGCGAGCGCCGCTTTCACGAGCCCAACACGCGTAGGCTCAAGCACTGCCGCCAAAATGCGGTCGATGTCTTCCGCCTCGTCGGTGGCGTACACGCTGGCGCGCGAAATTTCGACCGCACCGATGTTGAGTTCCGCCAATTGCGACCGTACTTCACGTCCTCGCGCCTTGGTCGGTACGATCACAGCAATGTCGCCAGCCCTCAAGGGTCGGTTGTCGTACTGAACGAGCCCGCGTGCCGAGTCCGACAGTAAGCGCGCGATTTCGGCGGCTGTCGCCTGAGCGGCCGACTGACGGGTCGCACTTAAGGAGGGCCATTCGGTATCGCCCGATTCGGTCAAGGTCCAGACGTGTAACGCGCCGCGCTCGGCACCGTCGTCGCGAAACGGGGGACGCCGCTTCGCGCCTAACCTCAACGTGTGATAGTTCAAATCGTCTATCAAAAACGCACGCGGGTTCAGTCCGAATATGGCATTCAGCGCGGTCAAATACGTCTCGGACGAGCGTTGATTGTCACTCAGCGTGTGGACTGCCGTGGCGGATCGACCCGCCTCTAGGTAAACGTTCAAATCCGCATTGCGAAAGCTGTAAATCGCTTGCTTCGGATCGCCCACCATGAACAACGTCCCGGTCTGCCCGTAGAGCGTCGAAAAAACGCCGTACTGCAACGGATCCGTGTCTTGAAATTCGTCCACCAGTGCTACGGGGTATTTTGTGCGGAGCGACGCTGCCAATTCCTGAGCAGCGGGACCGGTGAGCCGATCGTAAACGGACTTCAGGAGATCGTCGTACGAGAGCGTCCGATTGCGGCGCTTCGCCGCTGCAACACGCACGGGACCGATTTCAACAACGCGCCGAATCAGGGCGCTCCAAATTCGGTCAAATTCCTCGTCGCGAGCACTCCACGCCATCAAGAACCGATCCGCCAAATCAAAGAACGGATAATCCTCGATCGGCGCACAACCTTTCTGCTTCTTGGGCTCGTTCAGTTTTGAGCGAGAAAACCGGTCCAGATAGTTGCCTTTCGTAGGCAATTGCGCAGTCGTCATCGTGGAGGCGTCAAAGACTTGATCCCACTGGGCTGCACATTCTCGAATCGCATCTTCCGAATAGGTGTTTTTCGGATAATTTCCGCGGCCCTGCATCACGCGCGCTGTAATCTCATCGCGGTGCTGACGCCACAGGTCACGGGCCTCCTGATAGGTCTGCTCGTCGGCCACAGACACGGGCACCGTGGGGGGTGTCGTTGAATCCCACACCGGAAGGGCCCGCGGCTTTGAGAGCCAGCGGCGCAATTCCCGATCGAGTTTCTTGAGCGTATCCCCTTTCCAGACTCGGGTCGCGACCGCCGGTGTCACCACCGGGTCGGCGAGCCATTCCCGATAGAGGTCAAGGAGCACCGCATGCCGGATGAGCGCGTCGTCGGCCTCTAACTCCATTTCGAGCGGCATGCCGGTCACGAAGGGCTCGTCATCGAGCACGCGCTTACAAAAACCGTGAATGGTGTAAATCGCACTCTCGTCGAAATCGGCGATCGCGGCGTCGATGCTCGCGATCAGATTGGCCGACGAACGACCTTCCATCCCGTAACGGAGTAACAGGTCGCGCAACGCGGCATCCGGTTCCGTCTCTTCGGGATGATGCAATCGATGGAGTGCGCCGCTCAGTCGTGCGCGGATACGTTCCCGTAGTTCGGCCGTTGCGGCCTTCGTAAACGACACCACCAGTATTTGCTTCACCGAAACCGCACGTTCGATGAGCAGGCGCAAATAAAGCAAACAGATCGCGTAGGTCTTGCCGGTACCCGCGCTCGCTTCGATGAGACGGACCTGATCGAGCGGCCCACCGATTAAATCCAGCGGCTCCGTCTTCATGGGGATGACCGATGCATCGCCGCGATCAACGGCTGCAGTATCTGTATCGAGAGCGCCTCAAACGAGGCATCCAAGGGGTCCGCCTCGCCCCTCAGTGCCAATTGATACGCCGGCTCCAGACTTTCGCCGCGTGCTCCGCCGAACATGGACCCGGCCCACGTCGATCGGGCTTCCTTCTGCCGCTTATTCTGGTCCGCCGACGCGTACGCAAAGGACGTTTTCGGATAAAAATGCAGCGGCTCGTGTAGTCCCGTCTGATACATCTCAAGCAGGCCCTTGAGGAGGTCATACGGTTGCGGCACCGGTGCCAACCGTACCAACTCGCCGTAAAACAGATGGTGGGATTGTCCCGACCAGCCCGTCGGCGGCACGGCCGTCAGGAGCAGATGTTCGATCCAGGTACCCAGCAGAGTCGCCACGCGGAAGGCCTGGTGGCTGTACCGAAAGAGGCCGACGGGCCGTAGGTCAGACCAAATCCCGGTGAGCGAAACGGGCGATCCGTCGATCGTGAATTCCAGCACCGCCTCGTGCACCGGCAACGGCGGCCCCTCCTGATACGGCCGAACCCGCTCTGCAAAACCGTACGCACGATCCAGCACACTTTGGGCCACCGTTGAACCCAGCACCCCCGACGGAGTTTCGGGGCTCGCCTCAATATACGCGCGCAAGCGCTCGGTGGCTTCGCCCGCGATCGCCGCGCGGCTCACGCGTTGCTCAAGGTCCCGATCTCGGCCCCAATCCTGAAACAGGGGCTCCTCAATGGGCAGATCCTCCACCGCGCGCGTCAGCGTGATCCCCAAGCGCCGTTCTAAAAAATAGGCCGCAGGACTGCGAAAGAACTGTGCAAGGTCGGCGACCGTCAGTTCCCGTGGCATGGGGTGTACCGACAGTGCTTCGGCGTAGAAGGGGCGCTGCGGATCCACAACGGTCTCATCGTCACCCGGTTCCGCCTCGTCGTCGGTTTCGACTCGTGGCGGTAGAGACGCAACCGTGGCGAGGCGAGTCTGCACGGCGTTGGCCAGTTCGGCGTTGTGACTGAGGCGTCGCGGGTCACCGGCATTGAAATGAGCCGTCGAAAACGGCTGAAGCGGGTGTTCGATGACGATGCGATCGCGCGATCGACGTAACGCCTGCGCCCGCTCATCCCCGACGAGACCGGGCGGGGCGCCGGCAGGCACCACCACGTCCAACAGTTCGGAGAGCACCGCGGAGGGCGGCAGAACGGCGTTCGTGCGGTCGCTGAAACCCGTATACGACAGGTGCAGGACGTCACGAGTAGCCACCACATAATCCAGAAACAGATTTCGGTCGTCGGCGCGGCGTTGCCGATCGCCAGGGCGCTTATCGGCGTTCATCAGATCAAAATCCACGGCGCGGTTCGCGCGCGGGAAGACGCCGTCGTCAAGGCCCAAAATGCACACGACCCGGAAGGAGAGACCCCTCAAGCTCGATAACGCGGCCACCGTGACGGCTCCGCTCGGGACACCGCCACGCGCCGGATCCTCAAACGCACCCTCAATTGCAGCCTTCACGACCGACAACGGATGCAGCGCCAACGGTTCGGCCCTTGCCATCACGGTGAAGAGCTCACGCAGCGTTGCCCGTGTCTGTGTCAGGTCTTCAATGTCATCGCCCGCTGGCGATGGGGTAACGAGGTTGTCGAGGACGGCGTCCATTATCCGCGCCCAGTCGTCGGCCGTGCGCTCGGTCGCGCACGCATGCACGAAGTCGGACAACACGTGAACGTAGGCGTCTAGCGCGGCCAGATCCTCGCCATTGGGATCGTGCACCCCGGGTGCCGGCAGCAACTCGTCCCACAGAGGACTCATGTGTCCGGCAGGCAACGCGTACGCCAGAAACAGGCGGTCCATGCCCGCGTCCAAGGTGTGTCGGCGCGAAACGCGGGTTTGCAGCCGGGCGCAATGGCGATCATCGAGCCCCCAACGGAACCCCGAAGCAGCAATCCAATCGCGCATCGGTTCTAACCGGTCTGCATCGAGGCCAAAGCGCCGGGCCACCATGGGGCGATCGAGGAGGGCCCAGACCGCGTCGGCTTCCAGTCGCGACGCCGCCACCGTCAACAAATCGCACACAGTACGTGCCACGGTATCGGTCTGCGTGCGGGCGCGCCCGGTGATCGTGTACGGAATGCGCCGATGGTCCGGTAAGGCGGCAAACACGGCATCGACGAGCGGGGCCGCCGCTTCGAGGTCAGGAACGGCAATCAGCACGTCCGACGGCCGGATCGCTTCAGAGGCGTCGTCTTTGGCGGAGAACAGACTCAGCAATCGATCGGTCACCACCTCCAGTTGACGCGCCATGGAGTGGCAAACATGAATTTCCACGCTTCGATCCGGGTCCTCCGTGACTAAGGAGCCCGGTGGCAGATCTTCCAAATGCAGAATCGAGTTCTGCAATCGGTGTAACCGCGTGTGTGCCGTTGGCTCAACGTAGTCATCACCACTGTCCTCCTGACTGTCACCGAAGACGTCGATCAGTGCGCTGAAATACTCCCGCGTTGGCCCCGCCCAGGCGGCCAGCAAGGGATTGCCCACCTCGTGTCCTGCATCCTCGCCACGCAGTCGCAATCGAACGAGCTGACGCCGGTCCACGATGTGCGCCCAGTATTCCGCACAGGGATTGAGGACGTAGAGATGAACGTGCAGGTGTCGCGCCAATGCGGCCAGCCACTCAACGTGCAGTGGTGAAATCGACGGTAGCGCGACGATATGGACAGCCTTCGGCAGTTGCGCTGCCGTCTCCGGTCGCTGCAGCGCCTCAATAAAGCGACGCCGCGGATGACGGTCTGCAGCGTCCAAGCGTTGTAGCAGCGCACGCCACAGCGCGGACTGCCACAGCACATCGGCTGCCGCGACCCCGGTCAGCGCTGGCACCGATGCCGTGCCCGCTGCCCACTCTTCCAACCAGTCGCTGCGATACGTGATGTACTGATCAAAGAGTCCCGCAATGTTGGCCGCTAACTCATAGCACATGATGTCGTCCGCGCCAGCCAGATACTGCACCAGACGGGGATGCGAGGCCGTAAAGGCAGGGTCCTTCAGGATCGAGAGCACGTGCCAGACGAGGCTGGCGGGGTGGAATGGGGATTCGGTGTCTACGTCCGGGATGACACGCGCCACCATCCGCCACAACCAACGCCCTAAGTTGTCGAACTGCACATTGGCGCAGATGCCGTTAGACGCCGCGATCGACAATTGCAATGAGCGACGGACGGCCAGATTCGGCACGATGATGTCGTCAACGTCGAATACACCGCGCTCGGATACCTGTAGCTCACTTAAGAGCTTCGCCGTCAGCGCGGGGAGTCGATTTGAAAAGTGCAATCGGAGCATGAGGCTGAGCCAGTCTCGCGGGGTTCAATGCCGCCTGAGGGGACCACAGTTCTACCCGGAATGACAGCTAAAGCAAGGGGGCGGGCGACTCTTTAAGGATCATTTTTTGATCCTATTTTGCAGCTCGACACAGACCCCTGATCTCACAGCGAAACGCGCTGGAGTCGCAACGCATTGAGGATCACGGCCAGCGAGCTAAGCGACATCGCCGCAGCGGCTACCATCGGACTCAACATCCATCCCCGTAAGGGGTACAGAATCCCAGCGGCTAACGGAATGCTCAGCACGTTATACGCAAACGCCAGCACGAGATTCTGGCGGATATTCGTCCGCGTGCGATCGCTGAGGCGAATGGCGCGCTCTATCGTGCCCAGATCACCCTTCACCAGGGTGACGGACCCCGTCTCGATCGCAACATCCGATCCGGTGCCCATGGCGATGCCGACGTCGGCAGCGGCCAACGCCGGGGCGTCGTTGATCCCATCGCCGGCCATCGCGACGCAACGCCCGCTCGCACGCAGACCCCGAGCAAGCTCGGCTTTCTGTTCCGGACCCGCGCCGGCATGCACCTCGACGATGCCCAAGGCATGGGCCACCGCCCACGCCGGCCCCTCCGCATCGCCAGTCACCATAATGGTTTGTATGCCACGAGCCCGTAACCGCGCGACGGTCTCCGCGGCGGACGCCTTGATAGGATCGGACATTAGGAACGCGCCCTGGGCCGTTCCATCGACCACCACCTGAACGCGGGTGCAGGCCGTCGCAGCGCTGTCGGCCGAAGGATCTCGGGGCGCCGAACGCGCCGATTCACGACCGACCCATACGTGCCGTCCGTGGATATCTGCTTCGGCGCCTGAGCCGGCAGAGGACCGAAAATTCGTCGCGGCTAAGCGGGGAACCGCCTGATGGCAACCAAACTCGACGATGGCACGAGCCAGTGGGTGTTCACTGTGACGCTCGACCGCTGCGGCCAACGCGACCATATCGGCTTCAGCAATCTCCCCGTAGAGCTCCAGCCGGACCACCCGAGGACGCCCTTCGGTGAGCGTACCCGTCTTGTCCACGAGGAGGGTATCGACGTCGTGCAAACGCTGGAGCGCATCAGCATTGCGAAACAAAACACCGAGCCGAGCCCCCCTACCCATGCCGACCATGATCGCCATGGGTGTCGCAAGCCCTAACGCGCACGGGCAGGCCACTAACAGAACGGCCACGGCTGCGGACAGGCCATGTAGCAGTCGGGGTTCAGGGCCGAACGCCCACCAACCGAACGCGGCTATCCCCGCACACGCCATGACGGCAGGCACAAACACCCCCGCGACGCGATCCACCAACGATTGGATCGGAGCGCGCGTACGCTGGGCGTCGGCCACCGCTGTCACGATCCGTGCCACGAGTGTGTCGACGCCCACCCGTTCCGACACCATGACGAAGGAACCGTAATCGTTGAGGGTGCCGGCGTGCACAAGGTCGCCCGAGTTCTTGTCGACGGGAATTGGCTCGCCGGAGACCATGGATTCGTCCACCGCACTCTCGCCCGCCACCAAACGACCGTCGACCGGTATTCGCTCACCGGGCCGTACCCGGAGGCGGTCACCCACCCGCACTTGATCCAACGGCATATCCGTTTCCTGTCCCGTTGGCGACACACGCCGCGCCGTGGCCGGGGCCGAGCGCAACAGTTCCCGAAGCGCATCGCTGCTCCGAGCGCGAGCGGCCGACTCTAACCACTGACCGAGCAGCACCAACGTCACGATCATCGCGGCCGAATCGAAATATCCCTCCGACGCTCCGTGCTCCGTTCGCAAGACGGACGGTACCCACCCCGGATACACGATGACTGCAGCGCTGGACAGATACGAGACCGCAACCCCGAGCCCGATGAGGGTGTACATGTTGAATGAGCGTTGGCGAACGGACTGCCATGCGCGAATCCACAACGGTGAACCAGCGCCAAAGACAACCAGCGTCGCGCAGACCCACTGCGCCCACACAGCAGCCGTACTCATCGATAGCGGTATGCTCATCGCCATCGGCAACATCGAAAACGTCATTAGGCAAGCGGTCAACCCAGCTGCCAGCAAACACCGTCGGCGCATGTCCGCGCCATCGTTCTCAACCGTTTGCCGAAAGTTCGGTAGCACCGACTCCAGCGCCATCCCACAGGACGGACAGACTCCTGGACCTGCGGCTCGCACCGCCGGGTGCATCGGGCACGTATACGGGGTTGTGGCCGACGGTAATGCGGTGGCGAGTTCACTTCGGTGCCCGGGCGAGGCGGAGGTATACCGCGCAGGATGCGCCCGGAACTGTGCCAAGCAACCGGCCCCGCAGAAGCGATAGGTAACACCGTTCTGTACGAGGACGTGTCGCGCGGTCGCTATCTCGACCGGCATTCCACACACCGGGTCGCGCGCCATCATTGCGTCGTCGCTCGTCCGCAGGGACGGCTTATCGGAGGGTTGCATGGAAGGTCTCCGCCGACGGATGTACGTCGGTGACCCAAGACTACCGGTCGACGGTCAGCGGCGAATCCGTATCAGTACGGTCGTCCTCACCCGGGTAGAGCGACGCCCGTAGGCGCGTGGGCCGCAGAGGACTACCATACCGACACCTCGCTCTGGATTTCATCATGCGTCGCACGATCGACTTCTTGCTCAATCAATGGTTACAGATCCATCGCCTCACCGAGCGCCTCCGGTACCGCGATCACACGGCTGAGACGTTTAGTGACGTACTCGACAGCTGCGAGCGGATCGCGCGAGAGGTCTTTGCACCCCTCAATCGAATTGTGGATCTCGAAGAACCGAGGATGATGGCAGACGGGAGCGTCTGGTTGCCCGAAGCCGCCTATACCACCGCGCAAGCCTACCGGGACACCGGACTTGTCGCTGCGACGCAGGACTACGCGATGGGGGGATTGCAGTTACCCCACGTCATCGAGGCGGCTGCCAATGCATTTTTCGCCAAAGCGGGTATCGGGCTCGGTGGCGGCGCGATGTTGACCACCGGCAACGCCAATCTGCTGCTCGCGCACGGCTCAGAACTGCAGCGAGAGGTCTTTGCACGCACGCAACTCTCCGGGCGGTGGTCCGGCACCATGTGCCTTTCTGAGACCCAAGCCGGGTCGAGCCTATCGGATATCACCACTCGAGCGATGCCCGATACCGACGGGGCACACGATCCGTTGGGTCCACGCTACCGCATACACGGCGCAAAAATGTGGATTTCGAACGGCGAGCACTCACTGACGGAAAACATCGTCCATCTGGTACTGGCAAAGATTCCGGACGACCAAGGTCGATTGATTCCCGGCGTTCGCGGCATCTCGCTGTTTATCGTGCCGCGCATGCTCGTCGATACGCAGGCACGCCTGACCGGGACCCGCAATGACGTGGTCTTAGCCGGCCTAAACCATAAGTGCGGATATCGTGGCATGCCGAATACGGTGCTGAATTTCGGCGAGGGTCACTATCCGGTCGACGGCCAGAGCGGCGCGGTCGGCTATCTCGTCGGCGAGGCGGGTCAAGGACTCGCTTACATGTTCCATATGATGAACGAAGCGCGCATCGCAGTCGGCCTCGGCGCCGCGTCGCTGGCGTATGCCGGCTTTGAGGCAAGCCTCGACTACGCACGTATCCGTAAACAAGGCCGCCCAATCGGTGCGCATGGCAAGGACCCGAGCCTTCCTCAAGTACGCATCATCGAGCACGCGGACGTGCGGCGTATGTTGCTCGCACAAAAGGCCTATGCGGAAGGTTCCCTCGCACTCGTTCTCTACGCGGCTCGACTGGTCGATGAAGCTCGCACCGCCGAGCCACCGGCCGCAGCGGAGGCTCATCTTCTGCTCGAGATGCTGACCCCAATCGTGAAGAGTTGGCCGAGCCAGTGGGGGCTCGAGGCGAACAGTCTCGCGATCCAGGTGCACGGTGGCTACGGCTACACCCGCGACTTTCCGGTGGAACAGTACTGGCGCGATCAACGCCTCAACATGATCCACGAAGGCGCCCACGGTATCCACGGATTGGATCTATTGGGCCGCAAAGTGCGAACGGCCGACGGCGCAGGACTGCGCCTCTTGACCGGCCAGATGGAGCACACTGCGGCGCGGGCGCGCGCTCAGGGAACGTTATCCGAACACGCGAATGCGCTGACTTCGGCAATCGATCGGGTGGTCGTGGCCACTCGGGCTGCCTGGGCGACGGCAGAACCGGAAGCGGCGTTGGCGAACGCGACGCCCTACCTCGAAGCGGTGGGCCATTTGACGATGGCGTGGCTCTGGCTGGATATCGCACTGACGGCCGAGACCGTCCTCGCCTCCGGGGACAGCGGAAACTCCGCCCATCTGCTCGGACTCGTACAGACCTGCCATTACTTTTATCGGTACGAGCTACCGAAGATCGATGCGTGGCTTGCCGTGGTCAGCGCTCGTGACGCGACGTGTTATCAAATGGCCGAAGAGTGGTATTGAGTCGCTGATACGCGCAATTTTTTCTTTGGAGAGATCGAATGTCGAATGCCGTCATCCAGAAGCCCAGAGCCCGAGACTTGGGTATCCCATTGCGCGGAACAACGGGGCGCTGGAACACCATCACCGACGTTCCGGGTATTCGGGTGGGCTACAGCACGTTGCGCAACCCGATAAGCGACGCGGGCGCGCCCATCTGCACGGGCATTACCGCCATTCAAACGCGTCCACCGAATGAAGGACCGGTGCCGGTCTGGGCGGGTCAATTCAGCCTGAACGGCAATGGCGAAATGACCGGCACCCATTGGGTGCAGGACGCCGGTTGGTTCCTGGGCCCCATCTGCCTCACGAACACGCACTCGGTCGGTGTCGCGCATCACGCCGCCGTCGGCTGGATGATTGACCAATACCCCGATCATTTCCGGCGGCATCATGCGTGGGCCATGCCCGTGATCGCCGAAACTTATGACGGTCTCGTCAACGATATTTGCGGACGTCATGTCAAGGAACACCACGTCCTTGAGGCCCTCGCCAGTGCCCAAACCGGTCCAATCGCCGAGGGCAACGTCGGCGGTGGGACGGGTATGCAGACCTACGACTTTAAAGGAGGCACCGGAACGAGTTCACGGACACTGGACGTGGACGCGGCCACCTACACGCTTGGCGCTTTGGTGCAATCCAATTTTGGCACGCGCGAGGATCTTGTCATCGCCGGTGTGCCGGTCGGTGAGCTGTACACCGACGACCGCATCGACTTTGATGGGCCGGTGGGCGAGATGGGATCCATTATTGTGATCCTCGCGACCGACCTGCCGCTCTCGCCATCGCAACTGACACGCGTTGCTAAACGCGCTGCGCTAGGACTCGGTCGCACCGGCACGCGGGGTGGGCATTATTCGGGGGATATATTCTTGGCCCTGTCCACGGCGAACCCGAGCCCTCAGCCGGCCATTGGCCAACCGCAACCCAGTTTCTACAGCGCTCAGTTTCTGCACGACTCGGCCATCGACGCGGTCTATGCCGCAGCGGTCGAGGCCGTTGAAGAAGCTGTATTAAACGCGCTCGTCGCCGCCGAAACCGTACCGACGTACAAGCCCCCGGGACAGTACTTGAAGGCGATCGACCACGGTCGGCTCTGCTCGTTACTCCGGGAATACGGTCGTTGGGTGGAACCGGTACCTAGCCGGTCTTGATTTGGTATAACACGACCTCCTGTTGAGCGATTGCACCGGCGAGACATCATGCGCGAAGAGATCGTGTTTATCGGTACAAGTGATCTGTCCGGTCATTACCGGGGTAAGAGTTTTCCCGCGCACGAATTGCCGTCGAAACTGCAACGCGGAATGGGGCAGTCGCCCACCAATCTCTACATGGGTGCCTTCGGGCCGATCCAGACGACAACGTTTGGTACGCGTGGGGAAGTATTCCTCGTTCCAGATCCGTCGACGCGCGTGTACTTGACCACCGACGGCGAACCTGCAGAGCACTATTACCTCGGCGATTTCTACGACCTCGACGGGCGTCCGTGGGAGTACTGTCCGCGCGGCGCGCTGCGGCGCGCATTGGCCGACCTTGAGCAGGAAACCGGTTGGCACCTCTACGCCACGTTCGAGCAAGAGTTCACGTATACCGGCGTGCCGGCGGCACCGTGGCGGCCCTACGAGTTGGATGGTCTACGGCGGCAGGGCACCTTCGGCTCCGATGTGCTCGCTCGACTGCGCGAGGCTGGGATCACCCCGGATTCCTTTCTCGCAGAGTACGGTCCGCGACAATTTGAAGTGACGACCGCGCCAGTGATTGGAGTGCGCGCTGCCGATGAAGCCGTCATCGTGCGTGAGGTGCTCAAATCCGTCGCCTATCGCCACGGACACTCGGTCAGTCTCGCGCCGATGGGCGATCCCAACGGGGTTGCCAATGGAACGCACATCCACTTTAGCTTTCTCGATCGAGACCATCGTCCGGTTATGCACGATCCCAGTGGGCCCCTGCAGTTAGCGCCAACCGCTGAGGCCTTTGTCACGGGCCTGCTGCAGGCGATGCCGGCGTTGTGCGCGCTCGCGACACCGTCGGTCGCCTCGTACTATCGCCTGCGGCCGAATCGGTGGGCCCCGGTGAACGCCGACATCGGCGACCTGGATCGCGGCACGGCGTTACGCATCGCGCCCACCAATGCACAGGATCCCGACGATCGCGCTCGACAATTTAACGTCGAGTTTCGAGTCGCGGACGCTACGGCGAATCCGTATTTGACATTGGCCGGCATGGTCCGCGCCGGTCTAGACGGTATTCGGCGTCAGGCGCGTTTAGCGGATCATCGTCCCGTGCCGCTGCCGCAGTCGTTGGACGATGCGCTTGACCACCTGGCCACCGTACCGGATGCGTGGTTAGGAGCGGGGCTGCGGGACGGCTATATACAGTTCAAGCGTGCCGAAGCCGCCGGACTCCACGGTCTGGACGAAGCCGACGTGTGCGCCCGTTACACGGCGGTCTACTGAGATGGAGCCTACGGTGCGCGTGCTAACCCCGGCCGACCCGGCCCCTTTCCTCGAAGAGCGGACGGACGGTTCCTCCGACTTTCTCATCACGGTCGACCATGCGGCGAATCGCATTCCGGTCGCACTCGGCGATCTCGGCGTATCAGCATCCGAGCGGCAGCGCCATATCGCTTGGGATATCGGCGCTCTGGGCATTGCGCGGGGCCTCTCTGAGCGCCTGGACGCAACGCTCATCGCAACGAACTACTCTCGACTCGTGATCGATTGCAATCGAGATCCGTCGGTGCCGTCGTCGATGCCGACACTCAGTGAGTACACGCCGATACCGGGGAACGAGAACTTGGATGGTCCCGCGCGTCACGCGCGAGCTGAGGAGATTTTTCGACCCTATCAGCAGCGGATTGCGGACCTAATTGATCAGCGCCGGGACGCAGGGCGAGCAACCATACTCGTCTGCCAGCACAGCATGACGGATTTGTACAAGGGCATCCGCCGCGCCATGCATGCAGCGATCTTGTATAACCGCGATCGTCGTTTTGCCGGGGCGGTGCTGGACGCCCTGCGCGCCGAACCCGGCCTGATCGTCGCCGACAACGAACCGTATTTCGTCAGTGACGAGACCGACTACACCGTTCCAGTCCATGCCGAGCGTCGAGGCCTGCTGCACGTCGAGATCGAGGTCCGTCAAGACCTGGTGACGACAGCGTCCGGTCAAGCGGAATGGGCCGATCGACTTTCCCGTGCGCTGATGAATGCGCGCCTCGCCATTTTAGGAGTCTGACGATGCGTTTGCCGACACCCACCAGTCGTGAGATTGAAATTGAGCTGGATGCTGCAGCGATCCTGTATGTCGATGTCCAAAACTTCAATTGCATCCGCGAGGGTGGGGAATACGTGGGTCTAGACGCTGCCACCATTGAGGCGCGTTACGGATACTTCTTCGATCAAATGGATCGTGTCGGGGTCCCGAACATGCGGCGTCTGCAACAGGTCTGCCGCCAAAACGGCGTCGAAGTGATGTACACCGTCGTCGAAAACCTGACTCAGGATGGCCGTGATCGTTCCCTCGATTACAAGATCACCGGATTCAATGTGCCGAAGGGCTCCAACGACGCGAAAGTGATCGATGACCTACGACCGGGCGACGACGAGATTATTATCCCGAAGACGTCATCGTCGGTGTTCATGTCCACCAATATTGATTACGTGCTCCGTAACCTGGGTGTTCGGTATTTGATCATCGTCGGCGTACTCACCGATCAGTGTGTGGATTCGTCGGTACGGGATGCCTGCGACCTCGGGTACCTGGTGACGGTCGCTACAGACGCCTGCGTGACCCAGTCGGCCGAGCGGCAGGACACGTCGCTGCGCAACAATCGCGGCTACTGCCGCCAGATCACCACCGACCAACTGGTGGCCGAAATTGAACGCCTCGGCGCCTCCCGGACCGCCTAGTCGGGGAGGTAACCGATGAGGTCGTCCGCGCTCATTACGTTGCAATAGATCATGTTGATGATGGCGAGCTCCTGTCGATGGAGCTCGTCGGTCGCGGCGGCGCACGCGTCGTGGATCACCGTCACTTGAAAACTCTCGTCGGCCAGACTACGGACCGTGGATGCGACGCACTGGTCCGTAAAGATGCCCGCGCAGACCACGTGTTGAACACCCAGGTTCGTCAAGATCAACCGCAAATTTGTGCCGGTCAGCGCCGAATCGGTCGTCTTCGTGACAACGATCTCGTCGCCCTCAGGTGCCAACTCCGGCAGCACCTGCGACTCCCACTCATTTTTGGGCAGGAGTAAGTTGTTCCAGCCTGGGAGTTTCTGTGACAGTGAACGGTCGCGGCCGTCCCGCGTGTGGCAGGCGATACGCGCGTACAGTACTTCGTGCCCGTCGTTGCGAAATCGTTCGATCAGCCGGCGTAGTGTCGGAATCACCTGGCCGCGCATCCGTTCGTGAAAGGGCGTCCACGCGTCGTAGGCGCGCCGCGCGCGCGGGTCCAGCGTCGTCGGGTCGGGACGCTGTAGGTAAACGTTCTGCATGTCGATGACGAGCAGCGCTACCTTCCCGCGTTCTAGGATCGGATCGGCGGGCTCCGGCGCATCCGCATAGTAGAGCGTGCGAAAATCGGTCTTCCAGTGGGGCGAGTCAGCCATCGACGTCTCCGCGTCTAACCGTGTTGAGCCGGAGTCTACGCAAGCGCTGACCGGCGCGCGACAGGCGACCGGATACGGCTATGATCGAGCTTCTACTGTTACGGATACGGATCGATGACGGCACTCATAAAGCGGCTTACCCTTGTCGAAGCGTTAGGGTTATCCCTCGCCATTGTCGCGCCGACAGTCACCGCGGCTTTCAATATCACCCTCGTCGTCGGCGCAGCCGGTCGCGCGGCTCCGTTGGCCTTCCTAATTGCCGCCGTTGCGACGGGACTCGTCGCGCTCTCGTTTATGGCCTTTGCGCATCGGGTGGCCAACGCCGGCTCGGCCTACGCCTACATCACGCACACCTTTGGCCCTCGCATCGGTTTTGTAGCGGGGTGGGCGTTGTATCTCTCCTACCTAATGTTTGGCACCAGTTTTGCGGCGCTGGTCGGGAGTTTTAGTGCCGCGGCGCTACGCACCCTCGGTGTCCCTGTACCCGAACTCGCATGGCTCTGGATCGGTCTGTCGGCCATGAGCATCGCGTGGGCATTAGCGCACCGAGACATGCGCCTCGCAGGGCGCGTCATGCTGGCGATTGAGGGCATCGCAATCCTCGCGATCTTGGCGCTGTGTATTGCGATCGTCAGTCAAGTACACCCTACCGGTCAGACTTTCCTGTCCACACTCAAACCGACGGCTGAATTCGACGGCTGGAAGGGACTCGGGTTTGGCATGGTCTTCAGCGTCCTGTCGTTTTCCGGCTTTGAGGGGGCCACGACGCTTGGCGAGGAGGCGATTAATCCACGCCGCGCAATCCCCATCGCCGTATTCGGGTCGGTGTTGCTGTGCGCCGTCTTTTATACGGTCGTGTCGTTTTGCGAAGTCATCGGCTTTGGCATGGATCATCTCCATCAACTGGCGACCGCAGAGGCGCCTCTCGACATCTTGTCCAAGCAATACGCGACGAGCGGGTTGTCGGTAGCCTTGGATTTCGCCGCGGCCACGACGTGTTTTTCCGGCACCATCGGTGCGATCGCCGCCGGAGGGCGCATTTTGTACGCGCTCAGCCGTGCCGGACTGTCACCGCCTCTGACCTTCGTGCATCCCACGCACGGCACACCGACGCGAGCGATTGCGATGACCGCGGTCTTAAACATCGTGCCGTTCGTCGTGTGGGGCCCTTTTGTGGGACCCGGGAATTTTTACAGCTACACCAGCACCATCGCCGTGCTCGCCCTCATGCTCGATTACATCGGTGTGGGTATCGCAGAAGTGGTTGAATCCCAGCGGGAACGCCGTTACGCATGGGCGACGCTCTGTGGCATGGGCCCTGTCTTATTGGCGTGGGTACTGTTCCGTAATGTCTATCCGGTCCCGGATTGGCCGAACAACTGCTGGCCATACGTGACGCTTGCCTGGATCGCCTTGGCGTGGCCGATCTTACGTTGGAAACCAAGCCTCGGTCAGGCGCCGTTGCCCGATTACTTCTGATCCCGAAAGAGGGCGGGGGAACGGAATCCCCCCCTCGGAACAGGATTGCCCGTGTCGGTGCCAGGCACCGACACGGGGTGTCCTGAGGTTCAGAACTTGTAGTTGACCTGCAAGCCCGCCGTCCTCGGTTGATTCGTTGAGTAACGGACCACTTCGGGGATGTTGAACTGGAAGCTCGTGTTGTTGGCCGTGGTGAGCGCCTTCGTATTCGACAGGTTGTCTACGAAGAGGTGCACCGACCACGCGTCTTTTGACAGACTCAGACGCGCATTGGCGATGCTGTAGCCTGGCAACGTGTACCCGTAGTAGTACGCCACGTCAGTCGACGACCCGGTGTAACTGTCGGAGAGCCGACCGGTCAGTTTGTAACCGTCCCAGACGAGGGTCGAATACGTGAGCGTGAGGCTCGCCGTATCCTTCGCCACGTTCAGAATCGGTGCCGTGCAACCCTGTGCCGTTTGACAGTACGCATGGGAACCCGGCGCCACGATGGCCTGCGTCGTGAGGTACGTGAGGTAATCGGCGCTCGGGCTCGTAATCTTCGAATCGGTATAGGCCCCCGAGAAGGTCACGCTCCACTCGTCGTTAAGCTTTGCGCTCACTTCGAGTTCCGGACCGAACGCGCGTCCGTCGCCCGCGTTGTTGTAGAACTGATAGCCACACAACAGCGTGTATACCTGCTGAACGCCTTGCCACTTGATGTAGTACAGATCCCCGTTTACCGACAGGCGGCCGTCTAGGAACTTCGCTTTCTCACCTACCTCATAGTTCCAAGCGCTATCCGGACCGAAATTCAGCGGACCCGGTAGCGCACAGTACGGCGGCGACGTGGGCGGTGGCAGAATCTGGTTCGCGCCACCGGGCCGGAAGCCGCGTGCAATCGTGGCGTACAAATTGAGATCCTTCGTCGGCTCGTACGACAAATTCACGCGCGGATTGAAGCCCCGATCGGCAGCACGCGTCGTTGTCGCATTCGCAAAAGCAGCGGCCTCGCTGGCATTCGGACCGTCGAAGCCCCACGACACTTCATCTTGGCGGCTCGCGTATTTGTACCAACGCACGCCGGCCGCGAGTTTCAGCTTATCGGTGAGTTTGTACGAGCCGTCCGCGAAAAGAGCAAATTGCGAGACGTCGTAGGGATTGTAGGACGTGAAGATCGACGCATCCGAATACAGATTCTGAGCAGTCGGCGCCTCACCCGACGGGAGTAAGGCGGCGTTGTTGCTGATTTCGTTCCAAATCGAATGCAGATGGCTGTAATAGGCCCCCGCGACCCAATGCAGTGCACCGCCGTCGTGCGAGGTGAGTCGCAATTCCTGCGTGAACTGACGCGACGGATCGACTTCCGAGTAGGGAATCGGAACCAATGGCGTTCCGCCACCGTTCGCGAGATACACCGACTCGGAGGCGTCCTGGGTCTGCCAACCCAAACGATCAAAGTACGACGTCGCACTCGTCAGATCGGCAAACCCCAGATTCGCATTAATCGTGAGGCCAAAAATGCTGATGCTGTCGTGCACGCCTTCCCGGAAGGAAAACGCACTGTAGTGCGCATTGGACACTGCACTCGGCGACGGGCTCGTGGGCTGGCCGTCCACCAAGTCGTACCCCCCGAGGACCATGGATTGTTTGAATGCCATGGCGGTAATCGACAGGTCATCCGTGGGTTGGAACAGGATCGTGGCGCGGCCACCCCAGAGGCGCTCGTCATTAGCGCCCTTGATCACGCTCACCGGCGTCACGGACGAGAGCGTCTGACTGAACTGATTCGGTACGGTCGTGGGGAACGGGAAATTCGAACCCAAATTGACGAGGTCGATCCAGCCACTGCGATACAAGTCGCTCGCCACCACGCGCAGCGCCAACTTATCGCCGAACGGGATGTTCAACATGAACGCGCCGGAGTAATTACCGCCACCGCCCGTTGTGTCGGACACCGTGCCCTGAACGGAGCCCTCGAACACGTTCAGTTTCGGCTGCGCCGTCACGACCTTCACCGTGCCGCCCATCGAACTTGAGCCGTAGAGCGTGCCTTGTGGGCCGCGCAGGACTTCCACGCGCTCGACGTCGTACAGATTCGGGTCAATAACGACTTTGCCGGACTGCGACAGGGCGGGCGGCGAAAGCGGGATTTCATCGAGATAGAAGCCCACCGTCGGAGCGGCGCCGCCATTGGAGGCGAGTCCTCGCGCTTCGTATTCCGTTAAACCGGGGCCGGCTGAGCGCATCGACAAACCCGGCACGTCCCGTGCCAGCGACTCGATGCTCGTGATACCCGCCGCCGTCAATTGCGCACCCGAAACCGCAGAGATCGAAATCGGCGTATCCAAAATCGTTGATTTGACCTTTTCGGCAGTCACGACGATTTCGGTCAGCCCCGATTCATCGGCAGTCGACGAACTCACGTCGCTCGCGATCGCGACAGAGGTCATTACCGCAGCCGCCGACGCACCAACGACACAAGCGAGCCACGGCCGACGCGTCGCCATCAGAACCTGCGTCACGTGGGTGGAAACCGGAGTACGCGATGACTGTATCGCATTCGCTTCCCATTGCTGATTGACCATGAGTTAGTGAACCTCCTGAATGACGATCGATCGTGTGAGGTCGGCGCCATGGACGCCAACTGAGCCTTGTCATCATTTGTCTCATAAATGACAAAGAAGTCCAATACCTGTCCATGATTGCACCATGACAGGGCCCGTACAGATCGCTTTGCACTCATTTAGGGCGCGTCCCGGCTGGCTTGCTCGTTCTACCGAGACCGACTGTCCACTCGCGACCGCCTTCGGCTACAGTGCGGTCAGGTTGATTCATTCGGGAGCCGCTATGTCGCCTGTGCGTCGTCTCATCGCTGTCCTCACGTGTGCCGTGTCTGCCACCGCCGTTGCAGAGCCGATCGTGCTCAAAGCGACGCATTACCTTGACGTGGCGGCCGGCAAACTCGTGTCGCCAGCTGAAATTCGCATTGACGATGACAGAATCGTCGAGGTGGGCACTAGCGTCGCGCACCCCACCGGTACCCGCGTGATTGATCTGGGACAACGCACGTTGATGCCTGGCCTCATCGATGCGCATGTGCATTTGTTCCTGCATCCCGGCGCGGAAGACCTACAGACGGTGCAAGAGTCCGTGCCGGCGCGAACCATCTCTGCGCTCAAAGCAGCGGCGGATGACCTGAATGCCGGATTCACCGCCGAACGCGATATGGGCAGTGAAGGCGCTACATCCGCTGACAGCGCCGTCCGAGATGCCATCAATCGCGGCGTCTACCCCGGACCCCGGCTGCGCGTTTCCGGTAACGCGATCGATATCTTGGGTGGGCATGAAGACGCGATCGCCTACAACCCGGGCGCCCATGTACCGTCGAATGCGGACTACGCGAACAGCTCCGAAGAGATCGTTCGCGTCATGCGTCAGCAGCACAAGGAAGGATCCGATTTCGCCAAAATCTACGAAACGGGTCCGGACGAAATCGTCAACGGGACACTGCATACGCCGTTTCAATACACCGCGGCACAATTGAAAGCGGCGGTGGAAGAGGCCGCTCGGATGGGAACGGTCGTCGCCGTGCATGCAACCGGCGAACCCGGCACGGGTTATGCGGCAGAGGCCGGCGTGATTTCTATAGACCATGCATTGCAGCTGAGCGACGCGACGATGTCTCTCATGAAGGCAAAGCAGATACCGGCGGTTCCTACGCTCACATGGTACGAATACTTCACCACCCATTCGTCCAGTGCGACCGAGAACGCTGCGAACACCGCCATCTATCAGTACAAGCTCAAGGAGTTCGCCAAGCAGGTCAGAGCCGGCATTCCCTTCGCCGTCGGCTCGGATGTGGGACCGTTCCAGCACGGTACACAGGCTCGCGAATTCGAGCTCATGGTCCAAAATGGACTGACGCCCGCGTCCGTGCTGCAAGCCGACCTGATTAACGGGGCACGAATCCTCGGTTGGCCGGATCAGATTGGCCAACTGAAACCCGGGTACTACGCCGACATCATCGCCGTCGAGGGAAATCCACTCGCGGACATTCAGACTTTAAAGACGGTCCCATTTGTCATGAAGGGTGGCCAGATTTACAAAATGCTGCCGTAAGGCATCGGAGGTGCCCGCTGGACTTCGGCGATAGCTAGCGCGCCGTGAGATTTTTCGTTGCAAATAGCCAACGATTCACTCGGGCATTCAGCCTCCGATCGCTAGCTTGTAAGCCTTTATTTTTAAGGGCCTTATTCCGCGCCATCAGCCCTCCAATCGCGCGACGTCCAGTACAGCGCCAATCGTTTCATTGTTGCAACACGCGCAAATAATCTGTTACGAATAGATGAATGCGTAAGGCGGGATTATCTCGCCGCGTTGCCCGAAAACTTCGGAGACCCCAATGAACCGATTTTCGAATTCGTTTGTGAGGACACCGCACCGCCTGTACACCGCGATGCTGCTCGCGCTGGCCGCGCAAGGCGTTCTCGCCGACCCCAGCCGGTCGAACCCGCCAGCGGACAGCCTCGAGGAGGTTGTTGTCACCGGCACCCTGATTCCTCAATCGAAAATTGAGACGGCGACACCGGTCACCGTCATCACTGCCGACGATCTTCAGGTGCGCGGTTTCTCCAGCATTGCCGATGCACTACAGCAAAGTGCGTTTTCGACCGGCTCCGTTCAGGGCTCGCAATTTTCCTATGGCTTCACGCAGGGCGCTAAGACGCTCAGCATGTTTGGGTTATCCCCAAGCTACGTGAAGTATCTCGTCGACGGTCTCCCATTTTCCGACTATCCGGCCTTGTATAACGGCACGGACACCTTTACGAGCATCGGCGGGATCCCGATGTCACTCGTCGACCATATCGACATTTTGCCGGGTGGGCAGTCCTCGTTGTACGGATCAGACGCCATTGCGGGTGTCGTCAATATTGTTCTGAAAAAGAAAGTCGAGGGCTTGGAGGCCGACGCCAAATACGGCTTCGGTGCTACCGGGGGCGGAATTTCGAAAACTTTTTCAATTTCCGACGGGTTTGATGTCGGTCGATTGCATTTGATGGGCGGCGTTCAATACGACAACACGTTGCCGATATGGGGGTACCAGCGCGGTATCACATCCAACTATTTTGCCAACGGCACATCGGCACAAACGGCTGAACGGGACTGGCTCGTATACGGACTGTTCGGCCCGAACGGCAACTACACCAACACCTATTATTTTGACGACCCCGCGAATTGCGCCAACGTGAGCGGACAGTTCGGCGGATCCGCACAGCTGTATTCGCGGCCGAACCGCGGCCAATACTGCGGCACCACGAAAGCCGGTTACTACACGTTAGCCAACGGCAACGAAACGACGCAGGCCTACGGTCGCGCGACGTTTGATGTGAACTCTCACGCCAGCCTCTATGCCGACGTCCTCGTCAGTCATGACAAGACGTACTACTCAAATGGCGGGGGCTCCTTCAATACGACCTACGTCAACAGTGCATACAGCTACTACTACGATCCCCACGTTGACGATTTGGTCAACATGCAGCACATCTTTTCGCCGGAGGAAATCGGCGACCTGAATGCGACGGACAGTTCGAGCGTAACCGACCTGTTCCGTGGAACCGTCGGCGCCAAAGGCGCAATCAGCCACGGCTGGTCGTACGACGTCAGTGCCACCTTTAATCAGCAAAAGCTGACTGAGAATACGTTCACTCAGTTAACCGACCAATTATTGGCGTTTTACGCACCGATCTTCGGGCCCAACCTTGGTCCGGATCCGTACGGCTTTGGCGTATCAACCTTTACTCCGGATTACGCGTCATTTTATAAGCCGATCACGCCGAGCCAATTTGCCAGCTTCAGTGGCTACTTCCATAACCACTCACAAACCGAGAACACGTTGTTCCGCGGACAACTGACGAACGGTTCGTTGTTCAAGCTACCCGGCGGCGATGCCGGCATTGCCGTCGTTGTGGAAGGTGGACGCCAGGCGTGGGAATACATCCCCGACTCGGGTTTCGCCACGAACGAGTTCTTCGGCTACACCTCGTCGGGCGCATCGTACGGTGACCGTACCCGCTCTGCGGTCACGACCGAACTGCGACTGCCGGTGGTCAACATGGTGACGATCAACGCCTCTGGACGTTACGACGCCTATAAAGTCGCTGGTGATACGGTCGATAAGGCTACGTACAACTTGGGCGTAGAGTTCCGTCCGGTCAACTCCGTACTCGCTCGCTTCCGTTATGGAACCGCGTTTAAGGCACCGACGCTGTCGGACGAATTCCAGGGTCTCAGCGGCTTCTACACGGGCGCAACGGACTATTACTTGTGCAGCATCAACGGCTACACCGGGTCGAATCTGGCCAATTGCCCTTTCCCGTCCGGATCGGTTTTCGGTCAGACGTCGGGTAACACCCATCTGCAGCCCATCAATGCGGACGTCTGGAATGCCGGGCTCGTCTGGGCACCCGTGGCCCGGATGTCCATCGATTTGGATTACTTGCATTGGAAGATCAATAACGAAGTGTCCCAGCAAAGCGTAGACCAGCTGTTGCGCACCGAGGCGTCTTGCCGACTGGGACAGTTGGACATTCACTCACCCACCTGTGTTGCCGCGCTCGCGCAAGTCACACGCGACCCGAATACGATGCAAATCACCCAGGTCTACACGCCGAAAGTCAACGTGTCGCAGGAAGCGGTCGATGCGTTCACTTTGACCGGCAATTACCAATGGCATGCCGGTGTCGCCGGCGATTTCCATGTCGAACTGGCATGGACCGATATGATCAAGCACGTCTATCAGCAATACGCTGGCGACCCGTTTATCGACGACCTTGCGAACCCGTATTGGAGTACGGAATTCAAATCGAAGGTCAATGGGTCGGTCACCTGGGATAAAGGCCCGTTCAGCTCCACGCTCTATTTCACACGCAATGGACGTACGCCGAACAATCTCGCCACCCTGTACGCACAAGGGTATGCCACGGCCGGCGCAGGCACCTTGGCTCCGTGGACGCTGTTTAATGTGAGTGTTCGCTATGCCGCGTCAGCGAATCTTGAGGTGTCGGGAACCATCATCAACGTCGGCAACACCATGCCGCCGTCCGACAATACGTATAACGGCCTGACGAATCAGCCGTATAACGTCTTTAATTACAACCCGTTTGGCCGCAGCTTCCGCCTAGAAGCCAAATACAAAATTCCAAAATAACGGCAGCGTCGTCACAAGCCCCCGAAGTCATCTTCGGGGGCTTTTTTCTGTTCACCACATCTGAACGCGGTCGCTGGGCGCCACATACGCCGCATCGCCCGGCTTCACGTCAAACGCCTCGAAGTAACCGGGTTGATTGCGCACCGTACCAATGACCCGATAACTCGGCATCGAGTGCGGGTCGGATTTGATCAATTCGATCGTCACGTTGTCACGCGCTTTCTCACGCCACACTTGCGCAAAGCCAAGATAGAACCGCTGCGGACCGGTGAACCCGTCGATGATCGGCGCGGTCTGCCCCGCTAAAGAGCGCTGATACGCCTTGTAGGCAATGGTGAGGCCGGAGTTATCGGCGATGTTTTCACCGAGCGTCAGTTGGCCGTTAATGTGAAAGCCCGGCACCGGCTCAAAGGCGCTGTACTCGGCCACGAGCCGTTCTGCCTTCGAGGTAAACGCCGCACGATCTGCTTCCGTCCACCAGTTAGTAAGGTTTCCCTTCGCGTCGAACTGGGACCCCTCGTCGTCAAAGCCGTGGCTGATCTCATGGCCGATAACCGCACCGACCGCACCGTAATTCACGGCATCGTCGGCAGTGGGATCAAAGAAGGGCGGTTGCAAAATTGCAGCGGGGAATACGATTTCGTTGTATGCCGGGTTGTAATAAGCGTTGATCGTTGGCGGGGTCATATCCCACTCAGTGCGATCAACGGTGTGACCTAGTTTCGCGAGGTTCCGTTGAGACTCGAACAGCGCTGCCCGCCGCACATTCCCGACGAGGTCGTGTCGGTCGAGGTGTAACGCGCTGTAATCACGCCAGTGATCTGGGTAGCCAATTTTGAGCATCAGGGCGTCCAACTTGGCGTGTGCGGCTTGCTTGGTCGCCGGGCCCATCCAATCCAGCGTGTCGATGTCCTCGGCATAGGTCGCGATGAGATTGCGTACCAGGCGCTCCACCTTGGAGCGACTCTCCGGTGGGAAATACGCCTCCACGTAGCGACGGCCGAGCGCCTCGCCCACCGACTGATCAACCAGCGCGATACCCCGGCGCCACCGCTCCTTCTGGGCGGGCGTCCCTTCCAGCACCGTGCCGTAAAAGGCGAAGTGCTCCTGGTCGAACGCCTTGGGAAGGTACGGCGCGTAGGCCGACAGCAGGTGCCACCGGAGGTAGTTTTTCCAGGCGGACACGGGTTGGCCCGCAAATACACGGCTCAAGCCCTCCAAATAACTGGGCTGCGAGACCGTGACGGTACTCGGTACCGCAATCCCTAATGCCATGAAGTAGGCCTGCCAGTCCAGACCCGGCGCCAACTGCTGGAGGTATGAGCCGGCCACCTTGTTGTAGGTCTTCACCGGATCGCGGTTCTCGACCCGTGACCATTGAATCTTGGCAATCTGCGTCTCGATGGACAGCACGTCGGCGGCGGCCTCGGCCGCATGGGGCAAACCGGCCCGTTGGAGCATTCGCTCCACGTGACTTTTGTATTGCCCGCGCATTTTCACCAGCGTCTCGTCGTCACTCAGGTAATAGTCGCGATCCGGCAGACCGAGTCCGCTCTGGGAGAGGTCGAGCGTGTATGCATCCGGCTGTTTCTGATCCGCATGCACGGTAGCGGCAATCGGCGTCATCACGTTTTCATTGCCCAACGCCGCAAAGAGCCGAACGAGATCGGCCGTGCTGTGCACCTGCTGGATCCGTTGCAACGGTTCCGATAGCGGCTTCAGTCCTCGTTGGGCGACGGTCGCTTCGTCCATGAAACTCGTATACAGCGCCGCAATACGCACGGAATCCGGATCTGCGGCCGGTCCCGCCAGTATCTGATCGATCAGCGCATGCAACTGTTGTTCGGACCGCTGCTCGAGCGCATCAAACGTACCCACCGACGCGCGGTCCTCGGGGATCACGGTCTGCTTGAGCCAGTGACCGTTGGTAAAGGCGTTCAGGTCATCGGCAGGACGAACCGTCCAGTCGAACCCACTCAAGTCCAAGCCGGAGCGGGGCGGGACCGATGGGGGCGTGGCACCGAGGCCTACCAACGGAAACGCCAACAGTGCCGTAACGGCACCGCGGAGTAACTTTGACTGCATAGCGAACCCCTTACACGATAAAAAATTATCGACGGCACGTGGAAGGCCGTCGGCATATCGGGTTAGAGAATAACGCCAGTAACTCCTATCCCACCACACCTCCGACGCGGGGCCGTCCGCCGGCTAGGAGGCCACACTCCAGAGCCGTCCCTCGGAAGCCCATCTAGACGTAATCACTGATAGTCTAGCCCGGTTGTCAACGTGCCTTATTTCCACAGGATCCTCGCCATGGACAGTCTCTGGATTCCCGAATCGAAATTGCCGGACGTGGGGACGACAATATTCACGGTCATTGGTCAATTGGCGGCCCAATACGATGCACTGAACCTATCGCAGGGAGCGCCCAACTTTGCGTGCGATCCTACCTTAGTGGAGTCCGCAGTTCGGGCCATGCGGGCAGGGCATAACCAATACGCGCCGATGACCGGCTTACCGACCCTAAAAGCAGCCATCGTCGAGAAGTTTCGACGAATGACGGGGGCGGTTTACGATGCGCAGGATGACGTCACCGTGATGGCCAGCGCAAGCCAAGCCCTCTATGGCGCGATTAGCGGGCTCGTGCACCCCGGCGACGAGGTGATCTACTTCGAACCGGCTTTTGACAGTTACGCACCCACTGTTCGCCTACAAGGCGCAACGCCGATCGCGATTCCGTTAGCACCCGATCGGTTTCAGATTGATTGGGACGCGGTCGGCGCAGCGATCTCCCCACGCACCCGCATGATCATCATTAATACGCCACATAACCCAACGGCGACGATTCTTACCGCCGACGACTTGGAACAGTTGGCGAGACTGACCCGCGGGACCCGCATCGTCGTACTGTCGGACGAGGTTTATGAACATGTGGTGTTCGATGCGGCCCGCCACTACAGCATGGCCTGCCACCCGGAACTCGCCGCGCGCAGCGTGATCGTCTCGTCCTTCGGCAAGGCTTACCACGTGACGGGTTGGCGGGTCGGCTATTGCCTTGCGCCGTCGGCCCTGATGGAAGAGGTTCGGAAGATCCATCAGTTCATGATGTTTGCCGCCGACACACCCATGCAGTACGCCTTCGCAGAAGCGCTCGCGAATGAGGACAGTTATCTGGGTCTGGCGGCGTTTTACCAGCACAAGCGGGACCTCCTCCGAGACGCGCTGTCCGGCTCGCGATTCGAACTGCTGCCGAGTGCCGGAACCTTCTTCATGCTGGCCCGGTTCCGGCATTTTTCGGACGAACGCGATAGCGACTTCGTTCTACGCCTGATCCGGGATTTTCGGGTCGCGACGATCCCACTGTCGGCCTTCTACACGGATGGCACGGATCATGGCGTCATTCGCCTGAGCTTTGCGAAGGATGACGAAACGCTGAGGGAAGGTGCCCGGCGGCTGAGTGCGGTCTGACGCTACGATCCATTCGACTCAAGCTCAACAAAGCTTTTCAGGCCCGACGATTTCAATCTCTGAGGATAAAGCGAACCGTATGCCTCACCAACGACATGTCATTTTCCGAAACGTCGGAACAGCGATCGCAGCCGCGGCAACCTGCCTCTATGCAGCATCTGTATTGGCGTTGGGGTCGATTCAAATTGGGGTCTCCGACCATCCCTGCGACGGCGTGCCGACGCAACCGACAGCCGTTCACAAAGCCTCCAGCGATTGGTACGGCAACTGGATGAAAGAGTGGCTTGCTGCCGATTGGGGTCAGCGCTGTCGCTATCAGCCTGAAAACGCGCAGTTGCCGCCGACGAGCACGCGTCGCGTCGTTTTTCTGGGTGACTCCATCACCGAAGCGTGGAAGGAATTGGTCCCGGGTTTCTTCAATTCCGACAAGCTGGATCGAGGAATCGGCGGCCAAACGACTGAGCAAATGCTCGTGCGCTTCCGCGCAGATGTCTTGGACCTGCATCCCGCGGTCCTACACCTCATGGCAGGGACCAATGACATCGCGGGTAACCGCGGCCCAACGTCGATAGCCCAGATTGAAGCCAATCTGCAGTCGATGGTGGAGCAGGCACGCGCGGCCCACATCCACGTTGTTTTGGCCACGATTCCGCCGGCCGCGGCATTCGGCTGGTCTACGGTCGTGCAGGTCCCTCAGACCATTGCCACGCTCAATCGCTGGATCGAGGAATACGCCCGGCGCGAACGTCTCACGTATGTCGATTACCACAGCGTGCTGGCGGATGCGAAAGGCGCATTACGTGCCGAGTACACGGAGGACGGTGTCCACCCCAATGCCGCCGGATATGCTGCGATGGCGCCGCTGGCTGACCGAGCAATCGCTGCAGCTCTACGGGCTCACTAAGACATCACGCCATTTGGGCTTCCACCACAGGACTGTCTGACCATGACGAAACGAACCGTCGCACTGGCCTCCCTCGGCTCCCTGCTCATCGCAGGAGCCTGTTGGTTTGGTCTGTTGGATAAGGAAACCCGAGGCTTCTTAGCCACGTTTCCGCACAATACGGATCTCCTGACATGGTCTCAGACGCAGCGTGACGCGGCCTTCCGGGCCATGGATCGCGTGCCATTCCTCGTCCGCTCGCGAGACATACCGGCATCCACTCATCCGTTGGCATTACCTACCGGAAAGCCGCTCGAGATTCCAGGCATCGATGCCTATCTGGCCTCTCAGCATGCCGCCGGCATCGTCATCGTCCACGACGGCAAGATTCGATTTGAACGGTACGGACTCGGCTTCGACGCTACGGGCCGGTGGAGTAGCTTCTCCGTTGCCAAATCGTTTACTTCGACCCTTGTCGGCGCGGCGATTCGCGATGGATCGATCAAGAGTCTGGACGATAAGGTCAGCCAGTACGTCCCCGATCTGCGCGGCTCGGCCTACGACGACGTTACGATTCAGCAATTGCTGACCATGAGTTCCGGCGTGCGTTGGAACGAGGACTACGAGGACGTCAATTCCGACGTCTCACGGTTCAATGACACCCCGGCCGACCCAGGCGTGGATGCCACCGTGAGCTACATGCGCAAATTGCCCCGCGCGCATCCACCGGGTGAAGTCTGGAACTACAACACCGGCGAGACGAACCTCGTCGGCGTACTGATCTCATCGGCAACCGGTAAATCACTCTCTCAATATCTGCAGGAGAAAATCTGGGAACCGGCAGGGATGGAAGGGAAGGCGACCTGGCTGCTCAGTAAGACCGGATTGGAGATCGCAGGCTGCTGCATCCAAGCGTCTATTCGCGATTACGCCCGTTTTGGACAGTTCGTTTTGGCCAATGGCGTGGTCAACGGAAAACCGATCGTCCCCGACAACTGGTTCGCCGAAGCCACCGTGAAGCACAAAGAGATCGGCGTCGCCGGCATGGGCTACGGTTTCTTTTGGTGGACCTACGACGACGGTTCCGTCGCCGCGCAAGGCATATACGGCCAAGGCATCTTTATTGATCGTGCACGTCACCTCGTGATCGCTTCCAATGCGGACTGGCCACGGGCCGACAGCGGGCCCGAGCCGGATGCCCGCGAAGCGTTCTATCGTCGCGTACAGGCGGCCATAGACGCCGAGAAGTAATCCGTTCGCCTCGCCTATAGCGCCAACAATGACGGCGCGCGTAGCGCGTCATGGGGCGCTATGGGGCGGCGCGCAACTCTCGACTCAGCGTACGGCACACCGACAGCGTGCTGAGCAGGTGCTCAAGGTTGAACGGCTCCGGCTGAGAGGCGAGTTGCACACACACGAGGCGGTTCGGTTTGTCGATATAGATGGTCTGACCGTGTATGCCGAGCGCCATCTGTACTCCCCGCTCAGAGTCGACTGCCCACCACTGTCGCGAGTAGGCGCCCTTCGGGAATACGCTCCCTTGGGGTGATTTCGCAAACGTCTCGCGATCACCGGCGCGCGTGGCCGCCACCCATCCGGACGGAATCACCGAACGGTCGCCTACATGGCCGTCGTTCCGCTGACACTCACCAAAACGAGCGAGATCGCGCAAGGTCACGCACAGCCCACCGTCCGCCAACGGCGCGCCAAATGTGTCGGTCATAAGATCGGCGTTCGTCTCAGCGCCCATTGGACGCCACAGGCACTCGGAGAGGAGTTGCTGCAACGGTTGTCCCATGGCCCGCTCTGCAACCCAGCCGAGCACATCGCTGTCGGTACTGCGGTATTGAAAATCCCCGGAGTCATGGGGGTCGCTTTTCATGGCAGCGAGATAGGTGTGCATGCCGACGATACTGTTTGCCTGTCTCAACGGCCGTAAACCGCAAGCGGCATCAAAGTCGAAAAACTCGGCATTCGGATCGGAATAGTCTTCCGAGTAACGCATTCGGCTGCGCATATCGAGCAGCGCGCGGAGCGTCACCGCTCCGTAATCACTGTGCCGCAGTTCAGGGACGTAAAATCGGCACGGCCGATCGAGGTCGAGTACGCCCCGACTCTCGAGAATACCGATCAGACTACCGATCATGGACTTTGAGACCGACATAATGATGTGGGTCGAAGTGGGCTGCAGCCCATTGAAATACTGCTCGAACAGAACATTGCCGTTCTGCAGTACCAGAAACCCGTCTACGTAGGTCTGACTTAAGACGTCGGTCAGCGCCGTCGGCGTTTGCCCAACGGTAGGGCAGGGCAGCGAGCCTAAATCTTGGAGCGACGACACGAAGGGACGCACCAGAGCGGGATCGCGCGAAACGATCACCGTCGGCAATACGGCTCGAACGTTCTGAAACGCCCAACGGTTGTAGGGTGCCATTTGCCAATTGGCGGCGGTTGCCAGTGCCTCGCTTACCATGCTGCCAGCGTCTCCTACGAAAAAATGCACCCTAGAGAAACGCCAATCCCCCCGACCGGTGAGGGGATAACTGCACCTCGAGCGAGAACGGGCCGACGAGATCTCAGCGTTCACTTCGCTCCGACGATCCCGTGGTTTGCCGAAGCGGCCTCGGTGTCACTCGGAGCAGCACTTACATTGGCCAATCACCAACACGTTAGCAACTGCCCCGTCATCGGTACGCGAAAGCACTCGGTCAACCGCGTACCACTCGGTTGATAGTCCCGAATCCGCTTAGGCCTCGACGCCCCGTCGAGCGGCGTCGGAAAATCGAATTAAACGATTAATATTCGTTCTATAACCGAACTTATGCGCTTCAGTCCGAATTCGTGGCCGCTATCAAGACCGGTTTTTTTGAGAGCCTCGCACGATGTCGAGGCTTAACCGGCACCAAGTGGCAGGTATAACTGTCGGGTGTCTTCACCGCACAGACGAAAGCCGTATTTTCGATAGAAAGCTTCGGCTGCGGCATCCTTGGCCTCGACGACGACAGCGAAAACGCCGAGGGTGCTTCTGGCCTGCAGGATTCGCTTGATGGCGTTCTGCAGAAGCAGTTCACCGATCCCTTGCCGGCGGGCAAAGGCCGCTCCTGCTAAGCGTCCGATGCGCACTGCCGGGATCGGGTACGCCGGCAATCCTTTGCGATCGGCTTCCGTCAGCGTCTCGAATGACAATGTCGCGGCGCTCAACGTGTAGTAGCCGAGAATTCGGCCCGGTTGATCAGGATTGACCAACACGAACGTGGTTGCGATGCCCTTGGCGCGATGCTGTGCTGCGAGGTTCCTGAGATACCGGTTCAGTACTTCAACCCCGCAATCGAAACCCGCTCGGTCATGCCGCCGAGTGTCGAGTTCTTCAACGGAGAGGGCCACCTTAGACTCCCAGTGCGTCGCCTTTTTTCAACGCGCGTTGTAGCGCAAGGTTCGGCGCAAAGGGCTTCTCGAGTGCAGCCAAGAAGCGTTGCGATTCGTCCGGCGAGAGTGTCACCGTCGTCTCCGCGGCGACCGTACGATCGGCCTCCCGCAGTACCGCGGTGCGTACGAAAGTGGCAAGCGGAAGCCCAGCAAAGGCGGCCGCGCGATCAATCCGCTCCCGGTCTCGCGCCGACAGCCGAATATCAAGGCGTGCGGTTGCTGTCATGGCTAGACTCCCATTCCGTTTCTGTACGGTATTATGCCGTACATGTTTAGGGAGCACCACAATCGGATTGAGTTCGACAGGCCGGTAGGCCTCGTCCACGGAACCTGTTTCCCGCCGGTTGGCAGTCCTAGTCTTTGGTCTGGCGATTTGGACATGTCCGCTTTGAGTCTTTCTAGCGAGAAGCGGACATTTGTACTTAGCTCCTATAACCTTTGTTCCGGCTTTTTAGAAATGTCCACCTGCTAGCCAAATAGAAATGTCCGCTTTGAGCGTTTCTGTTCATTTTTCATAGAGTTAAACCTCTCGCGGTCT
>Ga0214164_1000265_pt1 | contig 36279 bp, 37 predicted proteins | sample TroBogepilimnion_13_FD_153003 | JGI IMG/M metagenome (GOLD analysis project Ga0214164, IMG submission 153003) | Freshwater microbial communities from Trout Bog Lake, WI - Practice 03JUN2009 epilimnion v4 | ecosystem: Environmental > Aquatic > Freshwater > Lake > Epilimnion/Euphotic zone ...
TTTTGCGATCGGTTCGCCGGTTTCAGGGCTAACGATTCCCACTGCATGGAACTTCTCCGCCTCATCTTGAACTGCAGGAGCGTGTCCTCTGCCCTTCTCAGTAATAACGTGCACTAAGACTGGTGCGCCGAATTCTTTCGCGAGGTGAAGGGCGTCTTCGATCGCCTCGATATTGTGGCCATCAACTGGACCGATATATTTCAAGCCGAGGTCTTCGAACATACCCTGTGGGGCGACGATATCTTTAATACCTTTTTTGACACCATGGAGGGTCTCGTAAATTGGCTGACCGACAACAGGGGTCCGTTCAAGGACGCCCTTCCCCCAGTCCAAGAACTTCTCATAGCCACTCGTTGCTCGGAGTGTTGAAAGATAGGTCGCCATGCCACCAATTGTTGGCGAGTAGCTCCGCTCATTATCATTAACAATGATCACCAATGGCAGATCATCGCTAGCAGCGATGTTGTTGAGCGCTTCCCATGCCATACCACCGGTGAGCGCACCATCTCCAACAAGTGCAGCTACTTTGCGATCTTTAACGCCTTGAATTTTAAAAGCCGATGCGATTCCGTGAGCCCATGAAAGTGCACCTGATGCATGAGAATTTTCGATGATGTCATGTTCTGATTCGGATCGACTTGGATATCCGGAGATTCCACCTTTTTGGCGGAGTCGATCAAAATCGGCTGAGCGGCCAGTTAAAATCTTGTGAACATAGCTCTGATGGCCGGTATCAAAGAGCAGCACATCATGGGGAGATTGAAAGGTTCGATGCAAAGCGATCGTTAGCTCAACAACCCCGAGATTGGGCCCTAGGTGGCCGCCGGTCCGAGAAACCTTCTCAATGAGAAATTCGCGAATCTCTTGGGCGAGTTCTATCAGCTCAGCCTGGCTCCGACCTCGGAGGTCGGCAGGTGATGAGATCTCTTCGAGCATGTTCTCAGTCTAAACCGTGAGGGCGCTTTGCGCCCTCCAGTAATACGACTTACTTGAGAAGTGAGCGCAGTACATATTGCATGATTCCACCGTGGCGGTAATAGTCCGCTTCTCCCGGCGTATCGATGCGTACTAACGCCTCAAAACTCTTGCCGTCAGCCTTCACTGTCACTCGCTTTGGAGTATTTCCATTATTGAGCTCAGTCACACCTGTGATCTCAAAGGTCTCGTGACCTGTAAGGCCCAGTGTCGTTGCGCTCTGACCAGGGAGATACTGCAATGGAAGAACGCCCATGCCAATGAGGTTAGATCGGTGGATACGTTCGAAGGACTCTGCGATAACAGCCTTCACTCCAAGGAGTGCAGTTCCTTTAGCGGCCCAATCTCGAGAGGAGCCCGATCCATATTCTTTTCCGGCCAAGATCACCAATGGAATGGATTGAGCCTGGTAATCCATCGAAGCATCGTAAATAGTCGATTGCTCGCCATTCTTCAAGAAGTTACGAGTAAATCCACCCGATACATCATCGAGAAGAAGATTCTTCAATCGAATATTGGCAAAGGTTCCGCGGATCATCACTTCATGGTTTCCACGACGAGACCCATAGGAGTTAAAGTCGATTCGCTCGATGCCATGCTCTGCCAGATATTTTCCAGCAGGAGAATCAGCTTTGATATTTCCAGCAGGAGAGATGTGATCTGTTGTAATCGAATCACCAAGGACTGCGAGTACGCGAGCGCCGGCGATATTTTTCACTGGCTGCGGGTCACGTGGCATACCGTCGAAGTAAGGAGGTTTGCGCACATATGTCGATTGCGGATCCCACTCGAAGGTCTTTCCAGTTGGGGTTGCGAGCGACTTCCAGCGATGATCACCATCAAAGACCGTTGAGTAATCCTTCTTAAACATATCGGAAGAGATCACCGAATCGATGACAGCTTGAATCTCAGATTGAGATGGCCAAATATCCTTGAGGTATACCGCCTTGCCTTCTTTATCGGTACCAATGGCATCGTTCTCAAAGTCGTGATCCATCGTTCCAGTAAGGGCGTAGGCAACCACGAGCGGTGGTGATGCAAGATAGTTCATCTTCACATCAGGGCTGATGCGACCTTCAAAGTTACGGTTTCCAGAGAGAACCGCTGTGACTGCCAAATCATTCTCATTGATCGCTTTGCTAATTTCGACAGGAAGCGGGCCCGAGTTACCGATACAGGTAACACAGCCATAGCCAACGAGATTAAATCCAAGGCCTTCAAGGTATGGAGTGAGTCCAGACTTATCGAAGTAGTTGGTCACAACTTTTGAGCCAGGCGCGAGAGAGGTCTTTACCCAAGGCTTTGATGTGAGTCCCTTCTCAACCGCCTTCTTCGCTAGAAGAGCAGCTCCAATCATGACTGAAGGATTAGATGTATTAGTACACGAGGTAATGGAAGCAATAACAACAGCGCCATTCTTCAGCTCAGCGCTCTTGCCGGCATGCGAGTATGGAACTGCTGTAGTGGTCGTCTTCTCGGTAACGTACGACGGAAGCACCTTCTCAAATGAGCCACGAGCATCGCTCAATGAGATGCGATCTTGCGGGCGCTTTGGACCGGAGATCGAAGGAACAACAGTAGAAAGATCTAATTCAATCGTCTCGGAGTATCGAGGAGCGATATCTGGGTTATGCCAGAGCGCATTTGTCTTCGCATACTTCTCCACTAATTCGAGCTGTTCATCGCTGCGACCTGTGAGTCGGAGGTAGTTAAGAGTCTCATCATCGATTGGGAAGATGGCGCAGGTAGATCCATACTCTGGCGCCATATTTCCGATTGCTGTACGAGTCGCCATTGAGAGCGAAGTAACGCCAGGTCCGTAGAACTCAACAAACTTTCCAACCACGCCGAGTTTGCGAAGCATCTCAGTAATGGTGAGAACAAGATCGGTAGCCGTAGTTCCCGTTGGAAGATCCCCGGAGAGTTTGAAACCGACAACGCGAGGAATAAGCATCGAGACCGGCTGACCAAGGAGGGCAGCTTCAGCTTCGATTCCCCCGACGCCCCAACCAAGAACACCAAGTCCATTGACCATCGTTGTATGTGAATCTGTACCCACGACGGTATCTGGATAAGCGCGAAGTTCACCGTTCACGTTACGAGTCATGATCACACGTGCGAGGAACTCAATATTTACCTGGTGAACAATTCCGGTTCCAGGTGGAACAACTTTAAATTCATCGAAGGCAGTCTGACCCCAGCGGAGGAAGCGATAGCGCTCTTGGTTGCGGCCATATTCAATGTCGGTATTCTCTTCAAAGGAGGTCTTTGTTCCGAAGACATCGGCGATAACAGAGTGGTCAATAACGAGTTCGGCTGGTGCAAGCGGATTGACCTTGGTTGGATCTCCCCCAAGATCGGCGATTGCTTCGCGCATCGTCGCTAAGTCCACGATGCAAGGAACTCCCGTGAAATCCTGCATGATCACGCGAGCAGGTGTGAATTGAATTTCTGTATCTGGTTCTGCGGCCGGATCCCATGATGCGAGAGCCTTGATCTGCTCCGCAGTGATATTCGCGCCATCTTCAGTACGGAGAAGATTCTCTAACAAGATCTTCAAGCTATACGGAAGATCTGAAGATCCCTCAAGAGTTGAGATATCGAAGATCTCATAGCTCTTGCCGGCGACTGATAGTGACTTCTTGGCGTTAAAGGAGTTCTTGCTCATGGCTCAATCTTAGTGAGAGAGCTACTTCAGATTAAATCTCACGACCGTTTCGATATGTTGGGTCATCGGGAAGAGGTCAAAGGCCACGATTGAATCCATCGTATAGCCGCCCTCTGTGATCCATTTCGCATCCCGAGCGAGGGATGCCGGGTCACAAGAGACGTAGACGATCGTGGTTGGGCGCAATTTGAGCAGGCTCAGTACGACCACCTCACCAGCGCCAGTGCGGGGTGGGTCAAGAAGGACCAAGTCAGCCTTCTCAATCTTAGGAAGTTGTTGTTCAACTGTTCCGCTATGGATCTGCACATTCGAATAGCCCTTGAAGATCTGGGCAGCATCGGCAAGCGCTCTACGATCCGATTCAATGAGATGAACTCGACCACGTGGTCCAACAGCTTGGGCGAGCGCGCCAGAGAAGAGACCAACTCCCCCATATAAATCACAGACAGTATCGCCGGGGCGAACATCGAGCATATCCATCGTATGTCCGACCAATGTCTCTGGTGCGTTCTTATGCGCTTGCCAGAATGAGACTGGTGAGATTGTGTACGTCATACCTTCTACAACTTCATGCAGTTGTGTGGGCCCTGAGAGACTTCTTCCTCCGCGAGCAATATTTGTCTCGCCAGAACTCGATGTGGCAACTTCAATTCGGGCATCGCCATTCCAGGTGCGCTGCGCCAGTGCAGGGACATTCATATCCTCAACTGCAATGAGGCAATCGGAAATTTCTTCAACCTCTTTACTGCGATTTTTATAGAATCCAATCTTTCCAAAATCTGAGATCGCAAAATCCATGCGGGTGCGCCAGTGAAGACCATCCGCAGGCTCAACGCCACGAACTTCAACGCTCAAACCCATCTCCGCGAGATTCATCTTTCCGAGTCGCTCAAATTGTTCGGCGACGATCGCAGCCTTTAACTCTCGTTGATATGAGATCTCAATATGTTGGAAGTCGCAACCGCCACAGCCATCAGGCCGGGCAAATTCACAAGGGGCCTCGACACGGTGAGGTGACGGTTGAAGTACCTCGACGACATCTGCTCTCGTTACCTTGGAGACGACGGAGGTGACTTCGACAAGTACCCGTTCTCCTGGAATGGCATGGCGCACAAAGAGGACCTGGCCCTCATGACGTGCGATGAAATGGCCACCATGGGCCGCGGCAACGATATCGACGGTGACGCGCTCCCCTACCTCGAGGCGCGGGCGTTCTTCTCTCGGGACTTCGGTGGTGACATCGTTTTCCATCTGCCAACCCTAACCGAGTTAAAGAGGTAAGGTTTCCTTGTGCATGTAGTCATTATGGGTTGCGGAAGAGTTGGTTCAGGCCTGGCGTTAGAGCTCGAAGAGGCTGGCCACACAGTTGCGGTCATCGATCAGAATCGCGAATCATTTAGGCGCCTAGGCCCAAATTTTGTCGGCCGAACAGTTGCCGGCGTGGGCTTTGATCGTGACACACTCCTTGAGGCAGGTATCGCAGAGGCTGGCGCATTCGCTGCCGTCTCCAATGGCGATAACTCAAATATTCTCGCGGCACGTGTTGCCCGCGAAACGTATGGCGTAGAGAACGTCGTTGCACGTATCTACGATGCGGGCCGCGCTGAGATCTATCAACGCTTGGGAATTCCAACTGTCGCCACCGTACTCTGGACGACAGATCAGATTCTTCGTCGCCTCGTTCCCGAAGGTTCACGTTCTGAGTGGCGCGATGCCAGTGGATTGATTCAACTCTGCGAGGTTCATCTAGAGGCATCGTGGTACGGCCGACCAGCTTCGATCATTGAAGAACGAACCTCTGCTCGCCTCGCTTTTATCACGCGCTTAGGTGAAGGGTTGATCCCAGATGCCAACACAGTTCTCCAAGAGGGAGATCTCGTTCATGTCATGGTCTCTAATAAAGATTTAGAGTCTGTTGATGCCATTCTCGCCCAGTCGCCTGAGGGGAACTAATGCGTATTGCAATTGCCGGAGCCGGAAATGTCGGACGCGCTATCGCCCGCGAACTTCTTGAGAATGGCCATCATGTTCTTCTGATCGATCGCGATCCGAAGGCACTAAAAATGGATTCAGTACCAACAGCAGAATGGCTCTTAGCCGATGCCTGTGAGATTGCATCGCTCGATCATGCCAAGCTCGATGGCTGCCAAGTTCTCGTCGCTGCAACTGGTGATGACAAGGTAAATCTCGTCTGCTCACTTCTTGCGAAGACAGAGTATGGCGTTCCACGCGTGGTTGCTCGCGTTAATCACCCAAAGAACGAGTGGCTCTTCGACTCATCATGGGGAGTCGACGTTGCAGTCTCGACCCCTCGCATTATTAGCGCCCTTGTTGAAGAAGCTGTCTCGGTTGGCGATATTGTCCGACTCTTCTCGCTCCGTAAAGGCGAGGCAAATCTCGTTGAAATTACTCTGCCAGATAATGCTCAGGTCTGCGGCAAGACCATCGATGAGATCGCTTTTCCAGCAAACTCATCACTTGCAGCAATTGTTCGCGATGGTCAGGTAATCTCACCAGCGCCACATATGTTGCTTGCTAGCGGCGATGAACTCCTCTTTGTCGCTACCTCTTCCGCTGAAGCCGAATTGAAGAGCTGCCTACTCGGGTAAGTAGTTACTCTTTCTCAATCTTCACAGCAGGAACTCTCCGAATGATCTGCCACGTTCCCCAGAGCACAATCAGGTAGAGCGGATAGCCCAAGAAGAAGTTAGCTATTCCTAGAGCGTTCAGTTGGTTTGCCGCATAGAGCGGATATTGAATAGCGATTCTCAGCGCAAACATGCCAGCCCATAGCCAGCCCGCTTGGGTGTAGACCTTTCGCCGAGCTTCGTTCTTTCGCCACTCAAGATTTTCGCCGAGGATAGGACCAATTACCAATCCTAAGAGCGGGTAGCGGATCAGATTCGCGCCACCATAGAGAATCAAGAAGGCGATATTTTTATAGATACTTGGCAGATAGAAGGAAGATGCCTTTCCGCTATGGCCTGCAAAGAGTGCGCAGATTGCGATTCCAAATAATCCACTCATCGCATGTTGTAACGACTCTCGCTTAACAAGTCGATACAGGGTGAGCGCAATCGAAAGTCCAAGCGATGCATAGAGCGCCGGATGGAGATGATGCCCAAAATTAAAGACGATGAGAAAGAGAACGGATGGTATTCCGCTATCGATCAGGCCCCGCTTACCGCCTAATGCGGAGAGGATCTTGGCGCGATCATCGTTGCCGATTGGCTCATTCACGCTCATGCCTTTCCAGTGCTCCCGAAACCACCTTCACCGCGTTCTGTTCCAGGTAGTGAATCCACTTCGATAAATTCAGCGCGCTCGACCTTTTGGATTACCAACTGGGCAATTCGATCGCCCTTTTTAAATGAGATCGCTTCTCGTAGATCATGATTAATAAGAATCATTTGAAGTTCGCCGCGAAATGCTGCATCAATCGTTCCAGGGGTATTCACCATCGAGACCCCATGCTTGATCGCTAGCCCAGAACGTGGATGGACAAAGGCGGCGTAGCCATCTGGAAGTGCGATAGATATACCAGTCGGGATTAATGCTCTCTCCCCTGGCTCGATAGTGACATCTACTCTGGTGCAGATGTCAGCCCCGGCGTCACCACCTTTGGCATAGCGAGGAAGTGGAATGGATTCATCTAAGCGGGTGATGAGAACTTTGAGCGTCATGGATTAATCTCAAAATCGGGATCGACAAATGCAAGGAGCTCAGGATGCGCAGTCACATGGTCGATATATGCCTTAGGTGCGTTCTCTAAGAAGTGTTTCATCGGCACGATGATAAAGAGCGCAGATGATTTAACAGCCACTGGTCCATCGAGTGAATCGAGGTGTCCCTCTGCCGAGACATAGACCTTACGGTTCACCTGCCCAGTGATCCAGGCGCGAATATGTAACTCTGAACCGATCGGAACCGGAAGAAGAAAGTCGGTCTCAAGTCGGGCAGTAACTGCTGGGGCGCGGATCAACCACATCAACTTGCCGAGCGCCTCATCGAATGCGAGTGAGAGTAGGCCGCCATGCGCCAAGCCAGGTGCACCTTGATGATTTTCGGTGACAGTAAAGACCGCTGTCAGATCTTGTCCTTCGCCAACGTGAGCAACTAAGTGGAGACCTGTTGGATGAAGTTCACCGCAGCCGAAGCAATGTCCAAAGTGTGATGGAATCTGCGTTCCAGATGGTGGCGCCTTAGGATGGCGATCTGGGATTTGCGCATCTGCAGGAGGTTGGGTGCTGGGAATTCTGCTCACAGATCAAGGGTACTCGAGTTGAAAGAGCGGTAAGTTCTTCTTATGGATGAGTCGACCTATAGTTCAAGAGATGGCTGGCCGATCTGGCTGTGGCTCTTTCTCCTCTTTCTCGCCGGCTCGCTCGCAATTGCGGTAGAGGCGGCGCTTGGAAATCGTCTCGCTTGGATAACCCTTCTCCTCCAGCTTCTTCTCCTTCTCTGGGCAGCGCTAAAGACGCCGCTAGAAATTGCTATCGATGGGCTCCAGGTAAAAGTAGGCGACGCAACAATTTTGAGAGAGTTCATCGGTGAGGCCACGCCTCTCACATCTCATGAGATGGCACTCCTTCGTGGACGAGATGTCGATACTCGCTGTTGGATGGCCCTGCGCTTCTGGGTATCGACTGGTATAAAAATTGAGATTAACGATCCAAAGGACCCGACTCCTTATTGGTTGGTGAGTGCAAAAAAGGCGACTGCGTTAGCAGCCGCCTTAAATGGCAAGAATAAATAGAGAGAAGTTACGCGCAATCCTTACAGACTGCCTTTGCGCCCTCACCCTTTGCAAGTTGTGAAACGTGGTGCACCAAGAAACAACGTGAACACGTGAACTCATTCTCTTGCTTTGGGACAACACGAACTGTGAGCTCTTCACCAGAGAGATCAGCGCCTGGAAGTTCAAGACTCTCAGCGGCTTCCTCTTCATCAATATCTACTTGACCTGATTGAGCATCAGCTCTACGTGCCTTAAGTTCTTCGAGCGACTCTTCGTGGAGCTCTTCATCGGTCTTTCTCGGGGTGTCGTAATCGGTAGCCATCGCACCTCCTCCTACATCTTCACAATCAACGTTCTAGCCAGCTGGCCAAAGGTGGCCAAGTGGCCAAACTCCCGTACAGGGCGGATAGTGTCTTATAACTGCGCCTTATGCCAATGAACGCTCGGCGTGTTGGAAATATTCCCTAGATTTCTGCTTGGCGAGGTGCGTTAGCGAGAGAGACGAAGGGCCTCAATACCTCGAGCAGCGAGACGTTCAAAGTGGACTTCGCGCTTATCGTTAAATGTGGCGACATCGACCTGAGCTTTTTCGAGGAATGCGGCAAGTTCATCACGAGCTGCAGCGCCATCACCAGTAAGCGTGGTTAATTCAAAGATTCCCCATGCTCGGAGTACCGGCATAACAACATCTTCAAGATGGAGCTGAAGATCGTAGATACCAGCGAGGGCAATCTGAACAGATTTGCGTCCCCAGCCAGGCATTCCTGCGCCAGGCATCTGGAAGTTCAGGAGTACATCAGTAATCGCGCGCATCGCGTGATTTGGCTCAAGCTTTAACGCCTCAGCAAGTAAGTTGCGATAGAAGAGCATGTGGAGATTCTCATCGAGCGCCACACGAGCCAACATACCTTCGCAAATTTCATCGTTAGAGATGCGACCAGTATTTCTATGAGAGATTCGGGTTGCAAGTTCTTGGAATGTTACGTAAGCAACGGTATGCAACATATCGTTTGGAAATGGCGTCTGATACCCGACCTGCATATGAGCCATACGTAGATCTTCTAGTTCATCGGGATTTACTCCACGAGTCGCCATGAGGTAATCGCGAAGGACGATACTGTGGCGCGCTTCCTCAGCAGTCCAACGATTAATCCAGGTATTCCAAGCACCATCGCGAGACATGGAGTTCGCAATTTCAGTGTGGTACGACGGCAAATTATCTTCAGTCATCAAGTTGAGAACGAGAGAATCTTGGGCGACGGTGGTTAGTCGTGAATCTTTTGCTTCCCAGGCATCTCCATTTAATGGCCCGGCAAATGTGCGACCTTCAGACCATGGGACATACTCATGTGGATACCAATCCTTTGTGGTCTTGATATGTCGTTCGAGCTCGATCGCTACCGCTGGCTCCAGATCACGGATCAAGCGGGATTGAATCTCTGGATCTAACTCTTTCATGGGAGGAAGGTACCGTTAAATGGGTGGTTACTAGCGAGTTACTCGCTCAATTTCTTTGTGCGAGCCTTCGATTGCTCTATTCGCCAACGAGCGATTTCGGCATGATTGCCAGAAAGTAGAAGAGGTGGCACTTCAATTCCTCGCCACATTGCAGGCTTTGTGTAACTCGGGTACTCCACAAGTTGTTCAGAACCTTCGTCGACAATGGAGTGCGACTCTTCTTCTAATGAGGCCGGGTTGCCGATGACTCCAGGAATCAATCGGATGATCGCCTCGAGAATAACCAGGGCAGCTACCTCTCCACCATTAAGGACATAATCGCCAATGGAGATCTCTCGCACTGTGAAATTGCGCTTCGACCGATAATGCTCCGTCACACGGTAATCGATTCCCTCGTATCTACCGCAGGCAAAGATCAGGTGCTCTTTCGTTGCAAGTTCGTAAGCCATCGCTTGATCGAATTTCTTACCTGCCGGCGTCAGAATGATCAGTTCGTAGTTGCCCTCAGAATCATCGCTTAATGAATCGATCGCTTGCGCCCATGGTTCTGGTGACATCACCATTCCCGCTCCGCCACCATATGGGGTGTCATCGACCGACTTATGGATGCCCTCAGCGAAGTCTCGGAGATCAGTCACCTTGATCTCAATTAACGACTTCTCTCGCGCCTTGCCAACCAAGGAGAGTGAAAGTGGTTGCATATATTCAGGGAAGATGGAAATAACATCGAAGCGAGGGCTATTCATCACGGCTCCCTGCAACTTCAGCGTCATCTGCATTGAGCAATCCAGGAGGTGGGATGATCGTCACTATTCCCGTCTCTAGGTCGATCTCAGGAACGATCTCATAGACAAATGGGATCAATACCTCGCCATTTTCAGTCTCGACAGCTAGCAAATCTTGGCCAGGTAAATTTAAAACATCAGTGAGTGTGCCGACATGGATACCCACATCGGTTTCAACTTTTAAACCAATGAGTTGCTGAACATGGAATTCATCTTCATGGAGATTCTCTTGTGACATATCGACCTCTGCCTTGAGCAAGGTATCGCGTAGCTTCTCAATCTCATTGCGATTATTTGCTTCGGCAAATTTAAGTAGCAATATGCCATTGTGGTCACGGGCCGCGGTGATCGTAAGTGGACCCGCGCTCTCCGGATCTGTAAATAGTTTCGCACCGATGTAGAACCGTTCATCCGGTACATCGGTGCGAACTTCAATAGTTGCTTCGCCTAGCACCCCGTGTGCGCGACCAATTCGGCCAACGACTAGGAGCATTATTAACGTGCCTCGTCAGCCTCGATAAGGTCGACGCGGACAGAACGACCAGCAATTGCGCTAATAACGGTACGAAGCGCACGCGCAGTACGACCGTTACGGCCAATTACCTTGCCAATATCTTCAGGGTGGACGCGAACCTCAAGTGTTGTACCGCGACGATGAGTCTTCTCGGTAATAACAACTTCTTCAGGATTGTCGACGATCCCTTTAACGAGATGCTCGAGAGCTTCGTCGATCATTATTCGGCTGGTGTCTCTTCAACTGGTGCTTCAGTGACTGAGCTTTCAGACAAGTTTTCTTCTACTGTCACATCTGAAGCTGGAACCTCTGCCTGAGCATCTGATTCTGTGGCTTGGACAGGTGCGCTCTTTGCAGCTAACTTATCTGCAGCCTTCTTCTTCGCAGTAGTTGCGCCATCTGCTGGCTCAGCCATAGCTTCCTTTACTGCTGCTTCATATGCAATGCGCTTGTGTGGCTTCTCAGCGGCAACGCGAAGAGTTCCTTCTTGTCCAGGAAGACCCTTGTGCTTCTGCCAATCGCCGGTGACCTTAAGAATTGCCTCTACAGCTTCAGTTGGCTGAGCGCCAACTCCGAGCCAGTACTGTGCGCGAGCTGAATCCACCTGAATGAATGAAGGCTCTTGACCAGGTGTGTAACGGCCAATCTCTTCAATCGCACGTGAATTACGAGCGGCACGAGCATCTGCAACAACAATTCGGTAATGCGGGGTGCGAATCTTTCCGAGACGCATCAACTTAATTTTTACAGCCACGTAGGTGGTACTCCTTGAATGATTCGGATCGATCTCTTATCTCTCAGTGGGAGCGAGAGCATGGAGAAGATCCATAATGGATTTCGGTTGCGATAGGGGTAGAGGGCCCTCCCGCAGGGGGCCAATCTTGCCATCTTGGGTATCGATACCCAAATTGAGATCTCGGATTTAGCCCTGCTCGGCGGCACGCTTCGCTGGATTGCCCGATTTCGACTTCTTCTTCGGCGGATTCTGCCCTGTTCGAGAAGCTGGGAGACCCATCCCTGCTGGCATCCCACCCATTCCGGCCATGCCACCTAATCCTGGGATATTTGGCATCCCTTTACCACTGCGCATCTGCTTCATCATCTTCTGAGCAGCGGCAAATCGATCGACGAGATTATTGACCTCTGAAACTTGGCGCCCACTCCCCTTGGCGATTCGTGCCCGACGAGATCCATTCAAGACCTTTGGATCATGACGCTCGGCCGGGGTCATTGATTGCACAATTGCTTGTGTCCGGATTAATTCATTATCGTCAAAGTTCTCGATCTGCTTCTTGATCGCACCTGCGCCGGGAAGCATTCCAAGCATCTTCGACATCGAACCCATATTTTTCATCGCCTCTAACTGAGCGAGAAAATCGGTCAATGTGAACTCTTCACCCTTTGCAAACTTCTCTTCCAACCGTGACGTTGTCGTCGAATCCATCGCTCGCTTTGCCTGCTCGGCCAAGGTTTGGATATCACCCATGCCCAAAATTCGAGAGGCCATACGGTCGGGATAGAAGATATCGAAATCTTCAACCTTCTCACCATTTGATGCAAAGAGAATGGGTTTGCCAGTCTTTGCCAAGATCGAGAGGGCTGCGCCACCACGAGCATCGCCATCAAGCTTTGTGAGGACTACGCCATCAAAGCCAACTCCCTCTTGAAATGCTTGTGCAGTTCGCACCGCATCTTGACCGACCATCGCATCCACAACAAAGAGGACTTCATCTGGATTGACCGCCTCGCGGATCTTTACCGCCTGTTGCATCAACTCTTGATCAACACCCAATCGACCAGCGGTATCAACAATGACAATATTGTGGAGTTTATCTTCGGCGAATTTCACGCCGGCTCTCGCAACGGCTACGGGATCACCAACACCATTTCCAGGCTCGGGTGCAAAGACGGGAACCTTGATGGATTCACCGACTGTTTGAAGTTGGGTCACTGCATTTGGTCGTTGTAAATCTGAAGCAACGAGGAGTGGAGTATTTCCAGCCTTCTTTAAGTGCAGAGCAAGTTTTCCAGCAAGAGAGGTCTTTCCGGCACCTTGCAGACCGGTGAGCATGATGACCGTCGGTGGCTTCTTCGCCATTGTGATGCGGCGGGTATTCCCGCCGAGGATCGCAGTGAGTTCTTCATTAACAATGGTGAAGATTGCTTGAGAGGGGTTAATCCCCTTATTGACTTCTTCGAGCTTCTCTAATGAGCGGGTGGTTATCGATGCTACAAAGGATTGTGCAACATCAAGGGCAACATCTGAATCAAGGAGGGCAGCTCGAATCTCATTCGCGATCTCTTCAATATCACCGCTCTTAAGGCGACCTTTAGCGCGTAGAGATGAGAATGCACTTGAGAATTTAGAGGTCAGATTGTCGAACACAGGGCGAGCCTACCGCCTTCCGATTCCCGCTAGCGCGTGAGCATCTGCCGTTCGATTTGGGAGGCCAGTGTCTTCGCCCGCTCTTCGCTCAAGGCGCCACCGTTCACATCCGTTACATACAGGGTGTCGAAGGCCTCAGCCCCTAGAGTCGCAACAATCGCGGCGCGGATATCGACACCAAATCGCGAGATTGATTTCGTCGTGTCGTAGAGGACTCCTGGTCGGTCATGCATACGGACTTCTACAATCGTTGCATCCGTTGCCATGTCATTAGTAGCAGTGACAACCGGAGGCGGCACGGGAATTCCTGGGAACTTCCGATAATTGCGGACTCGCTCCTCAATCTTTGCACTGATATCAATCTCGCCATCAAGTGCCCGTTGCAGCATCTCTGCTATCTGTTCAGATTGCGGAATAGGTGCGTGGACATCAAGAGCCACGAGCCAGGTCATTACTGCGACATCATCGATAGTTCTCGTTCGCGCTGAACGTAGATCCATACGAGAGATAGAGAGAACTCCGGCGACAATAGAGAGCAGACCTACGCGATCCGGGGAGACGATTTCAATCTCATATCCCTCTTCGCGAGTTCGCACCTCAACAGATAATTCTCTACTTCTATGTTTGCGCAATTGAGCTTCAGTAAGTTCCAGCGTTGGAGCGGGTGTCACTCCTTGCATAGCGTCGGCACATTTTTTCACAAGATCTTGGACAAGACGTGCCTTCCATTCGGTCCATGCAGTTCTTCCTGTTGCCTCACCGTCGGCGATGCTTAATGCATGAAGTAATTGCAGCGAGTCAAGGTCGGGAATCAAGGCCAAAACGGAGGCTATTGTCTGCGGATCATCAAGATCTCTACGAGTAGCGATCGAAGGAAGAAGCAGATGCTGCTTCACCATGAGGGCAAGGGTCGCGGTATCTGAGGATGAAAACCCAAGGCGTTGGGCGAGTGGAATAATAAGTTCTGCCCCAAAATCGGAGTGATCCTTTCCGAGATACCCCTTACCAATATCGTGGAAGAGTGCGCCCACGAGTAAGAGATCTGGTCTGCGCACCTGACGGGTAAGGGCTGCCGCCTTTACCGCCGTTTCCAGCATATGACGATCAACTGTGTGGTGATGGAGAACGTTCCGCTGCGGCAAGAAGCGAACATGTTCCCACTCCGGAATCCAACGTCCAATGATTCCCTCTTGATCGAGCGCCTCAAATACTCGAATCATCTGATTTCCCGAGCCGATTAAGGCGACTAAATCTTCGCGCGATTGGCGCGGCCACGGGGTTGGAAGATCAGCAAAATTCTCTGCGAGCCCGATACAGGCCTCGATCGAGAGTGGAAGGCCTCGTTGTGCCGAGATCGCTGCGGCTCGTAATCCTATTGTGGGATCAGCAGAGATATCGAAATCTGGATCGATGACAATTTCATCCGCAATCGCTTGCAAGCCTCTACCAACTGCATGTGGCTTTGGTCGTCGCCACCATTTATGTGATTCGGCGTGGTCAATGCGATGCCAGGTGAGATCCATGACGTAATCCACTGCTCGCGCTGCCTTTGCTACCTCAAACATCAGTACATCTGCATCGGCATACCCAAGATCAGCCGCAACTGCATCTTGTTCAGTGAGTAAGAGTTGATCGCGGTTGCGCTTGGAAACTTCATGTAGCGAATCACGAACGCTTAACAAGAGAGCTTCAGCAGCCGCTACTCGCTCAAAGGCAACATCGACAGATTGGCTGCGCGAGATTGATCGCAATGTATTAATGTCGCGGAGTCCACCTCGCGACTCTTTGAGATCAGGTTCTAAGAGATAAGCCAGCTCCCCCGAGACCTTCGCACGTTCATCAATCGACTGACGCATGAGATCGTGGTACTTCGAAAAATTCTTTATCCAATTCTCGGATGCATCACGCGCAACACCCTCAACTAAAAGCTCTTCACCGCAGAGATAACGCAGATCCAGGAGACCTAGCTGCACGCGAAGGTCATTCTTGGCATTTTCAAGGGTTTCAAATCGAGTTCTCACCGAATGATCAACAGAGCGCGACTGATTCCACAGTGGATAGAGAATCGCATTAACAAATTCGGAGAGCTTTGATTCGCTTTGATTTCCATCATGGATAATTAGGAGATCGATATCTGATCCTGGTGAGAGTTCGCCTCGGCCATATCCACCAACTGCGCCAAGTGCGACCGATTCCGATGGGATCTGAGAAGCACGAAGAGCGTCGAGGAAGAGAGAAGTAATCTCTCTATCGATCTGATCAGATCGCTCTCGACGCTCTCGTGTACCCACGAGGGGTAGCCTACTTAGTTGGTTAGCTATTTAACCTAGATAGCATCGCTTCCACGTTCGCCGGTGCGAACACGTACGACATCATCAACCGGAGTCGACCAGACCTTCCCATCGCCAATCGCGCCAGTTGATGCCGCTTTGACGATCGCACTGATCACAGTCTCTGCCTCATTTGAATCGACGAGTACTTCAAGGCGAACCTTGGGTACGAGATCGACGGTGTATTCCGCACCACGATAGACCTCGGTATGGCCGCGCTGGCGCCCAAAACCGCTCGCCTCAGAGACCGTCATTCCGGTGATACCTACTGCGTGGAGCGCATTCTTCACATCATCCAACTTGAATGGCTTGATGATTGCTGTAATGAGTTTCATGGATACCGCTCCTTACTTAGTCTGGGTGAAGTTAGAGAGGAAACGGGAACCGTCGGAATATGACGAGTTCTCGTATGCAGTCTCAGCGTGCTGAGAGAGATCGAGACCAGACTGTTCAGCTTCTTCGCTCACGCGAAGACCGATTGTCTTATCGAGGATCTGAGCCAAGACATAGGTGACGATGAACGAGTAGGCAACAACTGCGCCAACGGCTACAGCTTGGTGACCCAACAATGTCCATCCACCCTTATAGAAGAAGCCATTTGAACCAGCTGAGTTCGTCATCTTGGTTGCAAAGAAGCCGATGAGGAGCGCGCCAAGCACGCCGCCTACCAGGTGAACTCCAACGACATCGAGTGCATCATCAAATCCGAACTTGTTCTTCAATCCAACAGCAAGTGCACAAATGACACCAGCTGCTAGTCCAATTGCGATTGAACCCATTGGGCTAACAAATCCGCAAGCAGGAGTGATAGCAACTAGACCGGCGACTGCACCTGATGCAGCGCCAAGAGTTGTTGCATGTCCATCACGAAGCTTCTCGACAACGATCCAGGCAAGCAGAGCTGCACCAGTTGCTGTGTTGGTGTTGATGAATGCATATGCAGAGAGGGTATTTGCTGAGAGGGCTGATCCTGCGTTAAATCCAAACCAACCGAACCAGAGAAGTCCTGCTCCAAGGAGAACGAAAGGAACGTTGTGCGGACGCATGCGCTCCTTCGGCCAACCCTTTCGCTTGCCAATAACAAGAATGACGGCGAGCGCTGCAGCACCAGCATTTGCGTGAACAACAGTTCCGCCAGCGAAGTCGAGAGCACCCAACTTGAAGAGCCATCCGCTAGGTGAGAAGACCCAGTGGGCAACAGGTGCATAAACAACGACGAGCCAGATTCCACAGAAGAGTGACCATGCGCCAAACTTCAAACGATCTGCAGTTCCACCTGTGATGAGCGCCGGTGTGATGATTGCGAACATCAACTGAAAGGCGCAGAAGACAAGCGGTGGAATAGTAAGCGACTCAAAACCTGTGGCCTGCTGCCAGATGTGGTTGAGTCCAAATTGATGAAGGTCACCGATCCACTTGCCCTTACCGCTGAAGGCGAGGCTGTAGACGCCGGTAATCCATAGGACTGAAACAATTCCCATAGTGACGTAATTCTGAGCAAGCATTCCGAGAACGTTCTTGCCACGAACCATTCCGCCATAGAAGAAGGCGAGACCTGGGGTCATGAGAAGAACGAGTGCAGATGCAACAAGGATCCAGGCGGTATCGCCGGTATTGAAATTCATGAGCTCTCCAAAAGATTGGTTAGAGATGCCTCACCATTGAGGGTAGAAAAGGTGGACCCGCTCGGGTCACAGACGGAGAATGGCTGGCGCGAGTTACAAAAAAGTGCGCGCTTGTGTTACGGGTAGGTTAAAAAAATCCCCCCAGGGCATCTTTAGGCGATTAGACCTTGAAGATAGGCGTCAGCGTCAAAGAGCTGGAGGTCGGTAGCCGACTCCCCCACCCCGATCAACTTCACCGGGATGCCCGTCTGCGCTTCGATGGCGAGGGCTATTCCACCCTTGGCCGAACCATCCATCTTGGTAAGGATTATTCCGGTGACGGCAACACTCTCGGCAAAGAGTCTCGCCTGAGTAATTCCATTCTGGCCTGTTGTTGCATCCACCACGAGGAGAACTTCATCGATCGGTGAAACTTTCTCTACAACTCGGCGGATTTTTGAAAGTTCATCCATCAAACCAGATTTAGTATGCAATCGACCTGCGGTATCAACTATAAAAATTTCTGCCTTCTCTGAGGTCGCGCGCTTAATTCCATCAAATGCAACTGATGCGGGATCGCCCTCAAATTTTCCCACGACAACCGGAACACCGATTCGCTCGCCCCACGTCTGAATCTGATCAATGGCAGCTGCTCTGAAGGTATCTGCTGCCGCGACTATGACGCTGTGACTCTGATCCTTAAAGTACTTCATCAACTTAGCAACAGATGTTGTCTTGCCGGTTCCATTAACGCCAACAACAATGATGCTCGTTACTCGCTCGCGAGCAATCTGTAACTCTCGTGAAGCCGTTGCTAAATGCGATGAGAGGGTGGCAAGAATTGCACTCTCAATATCTTCTGCCTTCGCCTTCTTGGCAAGTGCGATGATCTCTTCCGTCAGGGCTGCACCCAGATCAGACTCGATGAGATTGTGCTCTAGCTCTTCCCAATCAGCAGCAGCAATTGCCGCTCCCCCGCGAAGTTTGTTAAAGAGTTTGCTAAAGAGCGCCACGTCGACCCCTTGTTATGAGACTGATTCGGTCTCACGTAGGCGCTGCGAGATAACTTCAGAGACACCATCTCCACGCATCGTGACACCGTAAAGGGCATCGGCGATCTCCATAGTCCGCTTCTGGTGGGTGATAATGATGAGCTGCGACTTCTCGCGAAGCTCTTCAAAGACACCAAGGAGTCTGCCTAAGTTCGTATCATCAAGTGCCGCTTCAACCTCATCCATCACGTAGAACGGACTTGGACGAGCCTTGAAGATGGCAACGAGCATCGCAACTGCAACGAGTGAACGCTCTCCGCCAGAGAGAAGTGAGAGTCGCTTCACGCGCTTTCCAGGAGGACGAGCTTCTACATCAACGCCTGAGTTCATCAGATCATCAGGATTGGTGAGGATCAAGCGACCATCGCCACCTGGGAAGAGGCGGGCGAAGATTCCTTTGAACTCACGTTCGGTATCGAGATAGGCCTGATAGAAGATCTCTTGGACCTTGTCATCGACCTCTTTCACGATATCGAGGAGATCCTTCTTCGTCTTCTTCAAATCTTCTAACTGCTCCGCAAGATATTTCAAACGCTCTTCTAGGGCGTTGTACTCCTCGAGAGCAAGTGGATTGATCTTGCCGAGCATTGCCAAGGCGCGCTCTGCTTGCACCAAACGCTTCTCTTGTTGATCGCGTCGGAATGGAATGAGATCACCAGGGACCCAGTTTCCTTCTTGATCCTCGACAAAGGTAGGAACATCATTCTCAGGACCATACTCATTGATGAGGGTTGTGACATCAATGCCCAACTCCTCCATGGCGCGCGACTCCAAGCCTTCGATGCGAAGTCGTTGTTCTGCTCGAGCGATCTCATCACGGTGGACGCTCGATGTAAGTGTCTCAAGTTCAGTGGTGAGCTCACGGGCCTTGCCGCGCACGGTAAGAATCTCGCCTTCACGTTCAGTGCGAGCGCTCTCTAATCGTTGACGCTCCGCGAGTGCCTTCGAGATTGATACTTCGATCTGAATGAGCGTCTCATATGCGGTGTCAGCGATGGATTGAGCGGTTGCCGCAGCAATCGCACGATGTTCACGGCGAAGAATCGCCTTTGCTGCACTCTCGCGTTCATGAGCGGCAGTAGCTTCTAAACTCTGAGCCCGAGCTGCGACTGCGGTGATGCGCTCTTCGAGAGTACGTAATTCAAGTCGCGCCTCAACTTCGGCTGAGCGAGCTGCTGAAACTTGGGAGCGAAGATCTTCAAGATGTGTGAGATCAGGTTCTGCGGGTTCTTGATGAGATTCAAATTGTGCGATAGCTGCTGCTAAGTCGCGCTCATCATTTCCACGCTGCTCTGAGGCTTCGCGTTCTGATTGTGTCAGACGTTCAACTTCAGCCTGCGCACTCTTCACATTTTGCCCAGCCACTGCCATCTGCTCTGCCAGACCTGACATCTTTGCATCAGAGTCATTTAAGCCCGCGAGAGCTTGATCATGGAGAACGCGTGCGGCATCAACTTCATGTGTGAGACGAGCTAATTCAAAACTGAGTGATTCGCAGCGCGCAGTAATCTGATTGAGATTCTCTTGCGTGCGCTCAAGGAGGGCGTTAATTTCAATTGCAGATTGTGAGCCGGATGAACCGCCACGCGCACGATTGCGGCTGATGAGATCGCCATCGCGCGTGACTGCAATCAAAGTGCGATCAAGATTGATAGCTGCTTGGGCATCGGCAAGGGTTTCGACCGCAACATAACGTTGCAGCACAGTTCCGAGGAGAGAATCAATTCCCTGAGTAGAGATAAGGGTTGAAAGTGGCGTTAAGCCAGCAGGGATCTGTTGTGTAGTAGAGGCTCCATCACCATCTATAACGAGCAGCTCTGATCGCCCACCAGATTCTGCCTTGAGCATTCCAAGCGCTGAGACTGCCGAAGTGAGATCTTCTACAACAATTGAATCTGCCAATGGTCCGAGTGCAGCTGCCACAGCAGCTTCCCACCCTTGAGAGATCGAGATTAACGAAGCGAGTCGGCCTTTTACTCGTGCACCACTTCGGCCAGAGAGAATTGCCTCGCCGCCATCTCTATGGATGAGTGACTCTTGGAGTGCAGCGAGTCGAGAGGTCAGCCCGGCTCGTTCGCGTTGGGCACTCTGCTCTTCCTCTTGGAGAGATAGGAATCGCTCTTGCAGCGCTGTGAGCGCGCTCTTCGCAACTTCGTATTTCGCATCGAGATCTGGCTCTGATGCATCAAGGCCCGCAATCTCGCCCTCGAGTGAGGCAAAGTCTCCGCGGAATTGCTTAAGTCGTTCACTCGCTTCATCACGAGCGGCGGTAAGGCGAGCGATCTCCGCATTTGTTGCATCGATTCGAGAACGGAGACCATTGATATGGCCCTCTTGGCGAGCAGTTCCTTCACGCTGATCTGCGATCGCGCGGAGCGAGGCACTGACGCTGTTCTCTTCACGGGCAAGTTGGGATTCAAGCTCACGCAATTTTTCAGTAAGTGCACCAAGCGAACTCTGAGATTCCGAGAGCACTGTTCGAAGTGCACTCTCTTCGCCGCGAAGTGTTACTGCCTCGGCATCCATCGCCTCGGGATCGCGACCACCTGCACGCGCCTCATCGGCATCTTCTGCCAAGAAGCGAGAGCGCTCAGATGAGAGCGATTGAATTCCGCGGAATTTTTCCCGTTGCGCGGTAAGTCGATAGAAGTTCTCTTGTGCTTGAACCAGAAGTGGATTTTCGAGCGCGCTGATCTGATCCAGTTCTTCTTCACGTGCGCGTGCGGTACGAAGCGCCGTTTCAACTTCATCGCGGCGAGAGCGCAGTACCGTCTCATCTGCGACCTCAGCATCGAGGGTTGATTTCAAATTGATGAGATCATCGGCAAGGATGCGCAATCTCGCATCTCGTACATCAGATTGGATCGTCGATGCCTTGCGAGCAACCTCAGCTTGCTTGCCAAGTGGTTTTAGATTTCGACGTAACTCCACAGTGAGATCTTGAATGCGGGAGAGATTTCCCTGCATCGAATCTAATTTACGAAGTGCCTTCTCTTTGCGCTTGCGGTGCTTGAGAACGCCAGCAGCTTCTTCGATAAATGCGCGACGTTCTTCTGGGTTTGCAAGGAGAATTGCATCGAGTTGACCCTGACCGACGATGACATGCATCTCGCGACCGATACCGCTATCACTGAGCAGCTCTTGAATATCGAGCAATCTCGTCGTCTCGCCATTAAGGAGATATTCAGATGTGCCGTTTCTAAAGAGCACACGGCTGATCGTGACCTCTGTGAAATCAATCGGCAGGGTCTGATCGGTATTGTCGATCGTTACAGATACTTCGGCGCGACCGAGAGGCGCACGACCTGATGTTCCGGCGAAGATGACATCTTCCATCTTTCCACCGCGGAGCGACTTTGCACCTTGCTCACCCATTACCCATGAGAGGGCATCGAGGACATTTGATTTACCTGAACCGTTTGGACCAACCACGCAGGTGATACCAGGTTCGAAATTGAGGGTGGTGGAAGAGGCGAAGGACTTAAATCCTTTTAAGGTGACGCTCTTCAAATACACGGGGAAAACCTATCGGTAACTCCGATGTCAGCCTAAAAATGCCACGCCTCAAGCGAAGGTTGAGGGTTTTAGAGTGAGCGTTGCAAAAGAGCGTCGTACGCTAACTTTGCAGCAACTTGCTCTGCCTCTCGTTTGCTCTTTCCCTCTCCTGCAGCAAACCGCTCTCCGGAAAGTATCGCAACTGCGCTAAAACTTTTATCGTGATCTGGGCCTGATTGAGTGACCTCATATTCAGGTGGTGTAAGTCCACGAGCAGCTGCTAACTCTTGAAGTGCAGTCTTTCCATCGAGAGTTGCGCCTTCAGCAGTAGCCGCTTCCAAAGCAGATTCACACCAGCGAAGAACAGCCGCGGCTGTCTCGGTATATCCATGTTCAATATAAATCGCACCGACGAGCGCCTCTAACGAATCGGCAAGAAGTGAGTTCTTATCCCGTCCGCCGGTCGCTTCTTCACCTTTTCCGATGCGAAGATATTGACCGAGTTCAAGCTCTCGGGCGATGGTGGCAAGTGCTCGCGTACTGACAACGCTCGAGCGGAGTGGTGAAAGTTTGCTCTCATCCAGATCTGGATATCGCGCAAAGAGCGCTTCTGTGATGAGTAATCCCAATACCGAATCGCCCAGAAATTCAAGGCGCTCATTTGTTGGGATTCCACCATTCTCATAAGCATATGAGCGGTGAGTTAAAGCTAGTTGAAGTAACTCATCCTTAACCGATATTCCGAGTACTTCGGTTAGGCGCGAGTACAGATCAGACCTCGAGGACCTGACGACGGTTGTAAGTGCCGCAGGTTGGGCAGGCAGTGTGCTGCAACTTAGGTGACTGGCACTGACCGCATGTTGCTACTGCTGCAGGGGTGGTCTTCCATGAGCTACGACGGGTACGCGTACGTGAACGCGACATCTTTCGCTTTGGTACTGGCATGGCCGACTCCTTTAAATAACGTGAGGGAGTAGTATCTCCAAAAAGGTGGGTAGATACAAACTGAGGGCAGAGCCTAGCCCTGGGGGCCTTCGGGGGCGTTGAGACCATCTAGGCCATCTAGGCCCTTCAGTTGCTCCAGCCCAGCCCAGCGAATATCGATCTGCTCGTGGCCGTGATCCTCCGGGAGGTCGACCCACTTCACACCGCACTCCGGGCAGAGCCCGAGGCAATCTTCGCTACAGAGCGGGTTTACTGGCAGGTTGAGAATGAGGGCATCTCGGATTGGCCCTTCCAAGTCGATGTAATCGCCCTGCATGGTTAGGACCTCATCTTCGTCCTCGACAACGATCTCTTTCTCCTGCCGACGTGATGATCTCGAGCGTGGATCTGGTTCGTAGATATAGAGCTCGTTAAATTCCTCATCGAGATCTAATTCGATGCGATCGAGACAGCGTGTGCACTCGCCCACCGCCAAGGCGCGGACCTCTGCACTTGCGAGAACGCCCTCTGAAACAGCGGAGAGTCGAAGATCTACTTCAATCCCCTCACCGACTGGAATTGCGAAGAAAGGTAGCCCCATCGATTCGTGCTCAGTGATGGTGAGTTCATATTCACGCATCTCACCAGCTCTTCGCGGGAGATCGTGACAGCTAAAGAAGAATGGACCGTCATGAACGGCATGAATAGATGACATGAGGTTATTCCGAAAGTTCTGAGAGGACGTGCTTCGCCTCTACACCTTGGAGCTTGTCGCGCCCCTTTTGAACAACATCGAGCGTCTTATTTAAGATCACTTCGAGAGTTGCTAAACGTGAATCGATATAAGCCTCAATCTCTTCACGCTCTTTCTGAGCCTCTTCTTCAACTTCTGCGAGAATTCGTTGCGCCTCTTTCTTCGCCGCAGCAACAATCTCAGTCTGCTCGACCATCTGGGCTACTTCTTCACGAGCATGACTAATCAATTGATCGGCGCTCAAGCGCGCTTCTTCGAGAATGCTCTCGCGAGTAGAGATGATCTCTTGTGCTTGGGCTAAGTCCGATGGGAATGCAGCGCGAGCCTGATCTAAAACTTCAAGGAGTTCACCACGATGGATCACGCAACTGGCCGAGAGTGGGACGCCACGAGCTTCTTCAACGGTTGTGATGGCGCTCTGAATCCGTTCTACAACTGTCATTACCTCTTGTGAATCCATGTGAAACCTCGTTATTCGTGGGAAGGAGAGTTTAGCGTGCCGCTAGTCGGGCTGTGAGTTTCTCGATGATCGGAGCAGGTAGATATGCGGAGATATCTCCACCAAATGTCGCAATCTCTTTAACGAGTGATGAAGAGAGGAATGAGTGGGCCGGCGCAGTCGACATAAAGAGCGTCTCGATGCCCTTTAGCTGGAGATTAATCTGAGACATCTGCAACTCGTAGTCGAAATCAGTGACAGCTCGTAGGCCCTTCACAATCGCCTTCACATCATGGCGCTCGCAATAATCAACGAGCAATCCGCTCCAAGAATCGACGCGCACATTGGGATATTCAGTAGTGACTTCCGCAATCATCGCTAACCGTTCTTCAACGGTAAAGAGCGTCTTCTTTGTTTGATTCACTAAAACTGCGATCACTACTTCGTCGAAGAGTTCACTCGCACGCTTAATGATGTCAAGGTGGCCGAAGGTAATGGGATCAAACGATCCTGGGCAGACGACGCGTTTCACTCTGAAACGGTAGCAGAGTAGCCACCGTAGAAGATACTTCCCTGTCCATATGAGCGTATCTTCTCGAGTGCCATTGAGGCGGGCCACGCAAATGGCTTCCCCTTACTCTCGCGCTCGATGGCGACTAGGCCACGAGGTTGCAAGAGATCTTTCACAACGATTGTGTCGAGCAGATCTTCAATATCTTCATTGGAGAGATCGTATGGTGGATCCATAAAGATAATGTCGTACTTAATCGGGAACTCCGATTCCAAGAAACGTGCAGCTCTGGAGTGAAAGACTTTATGTTTACGAGATGGCTCTTGAAGCAATTTAAAGTTCGAAATTGCAATCTCAACTGTTTCAGCATCTGCCTCTACTGCATGGACGAGAGCGGCTCCACGAGAGAGCGCTTCAACACCAACTGCACCGCTGCCGGCGAAGAGATCAAGAAAATTGAGATCTGTGATCGAATTGAACTCTGATTCAAGGGATGAGAAGAGTCCTTCACGTGCCCGATCTGATGTTGGACGCACTCCAGCACCAGTTGGCGAATGGAGATTCTTCCCCTTCCCTGATCCGGCAATAACTCTCATCGTTAATTCCTTCCGTAACTCTTACGTAACTTTTACTCAGCCCTTATCGACAAAGGTTGACTTCTCTTCTTCTAGCAATCTTTCAACACTTGCCCCGAGTTCAGGTGCGCCTTTGAAATCGGGATCTGATTCGACGATTTTGACAGCACATTCTCTCGCCTTCTCGATCAAATCTTCATCACGAAGAACTTTAAGAAGTTTGAGATGTGAGCGAGTTCCAGATTGTGCACTTCCCAAGACATCGCCCTCTGATCGTTGCTCAAGGTCGATACGAGCTAATTCAAAGCCATCGAGCGTGCCGGCAACTGCATCTAATCGCTCCATCGATGGAGTAAGTGGCTGAGCATTTGTCACGAGCAGGCAGAGACCCGGTACCGAGCCACGACCAACACGGCCACGGAGCTGGTGCAACTGAGAGACTCCGAAACGATCAGCATCCATGATCACCATGGTTGAGGCATTAGGAACATCGACACCGACCTCAATCACTGTTGTCGCAACAAGGACATCGATCTCGCCAGAACTGAAGGCGCTCATCGTTGCCTCTTTCTCCTCTGAACTTTGGCGTCCGTGCAGGAGTGCCACTTTGAGTCCTTTGAGTGGTCCGAGCGCTAACCGTGGAGCTAGCTCTTCCACCGCGGTCATAGGCAACTTCGGTTCATCATCTTCCACACTCTCACCGGCAAGTGTGGTTAACTCCCGCGCAAGCGCGCGATCACTCTCGCTGAGAGACTCCAATCCTTCTTCTTCAATCTTCTCAGAGATCCGTGGCGCAACGACATATGCCTGATGGCCCTTTGCAACCTCTTCGGTGATTCGATCCCAGGCGCGATCAAGGTAGTGCGGCTTTTCAAGAGTAGGAATAACAAATGTTTGGATGGGCGATCGCCCGTGCGGAAGTGTTCGAAGAGTTGAAACGTCGAGATCACCGAAGATCGTCATCGCCACCGTTCGAGGAATTGGTGTCGCAGTCATCACTAAGAGATGCGGTGGCTTCTGCGCCTTACCCCGCAGGGCGTCGCGTTGCTCGACACCAAAGCGATGCTGCTCATCAACAACGACCAGTGCGAGATCCGCGAATTCAACGCCAGCGCTGAGGAGGGCATGAGTTCCAATAATGATTCCCGCTTCACCAGATGCGATACGAGTAAGCGAATCTCTCTTGGTTGCTGCCGACATAGAACCAGTTAAGAGTGCAATCTGGGTTCCCACATCACTTCCACCCAGGGTTCCACCTTCTGCGAGATCTCCTAACATCTTGCGCATCGTGATGTAGTGCTGCTGCGCCAAAACTTCGGTTGGTGCAAGAATTGCTGCCTGTCCCCCGCTCTCAATCACAGTGAGAGCGGCTCGTAGCGCGATCACAGTTTTACCTGAACCTACTTCACCTTGAAGTAAGCGATGCATCGGATAACCACGACTGAGATCTTGATCGATCTCATTCATAACCTGGAGCTGGCCATCGGTGTACTGCCATGGCAGACGCTTCTCAAATGCTTGAACTAGCCCATTCGCAGTTGCAGTCCGAGGAGTCGTAGCGAGCGCACGAAGTTCAACACGTCGTTTCGCCAATAAGAGCTGAAGAAGTAGTGCTTCATCAAACGTTAATCGCTCCCGTGCGATCTCGGCCGCTTCGCGTGTATCAGGAAGATGGATATCTCTATACGCCTGTGTCAGCGTTGGATAACCCAATTCATCTCTGACACTATCTGGCAGGATCTCTGGAATGTCCTCCAAACCGTCGAAGGCGAGTTCAATGCATTTCGCAATCTTCCATGAGGGTAATTTTGAGACCGCGGGATAGACCGCGATGTAGCGACCAGCGAATTTCTCAATCGCAGCATCGACATCATCGCCATCAGGGATGAGTTCATAATCAGGGTGCGAGAGCTGGCGTCGGTTGTTGAAGATCCCGACCTTCCCGGCAAAGAGACCTGATCGGCCTACTCGTAACTCCTTCTCGCGCCACGGTTGATTGAAGAAGGTGAGCGACATAGTTGCCTTTCCGTCCGTCAGAATGACTTCCAGAATGGTGCGCCCAGAGGCTCGACGCAGACTTACCTTGGAGATCTCGGCAAGGACGGTGGCCTCTTCTCCCTCAAGGAGGGCATCGATATCGGTCAGTTCACCGCGCTCAACGTAGCGTCGCGGATAGTGGCGTAAGAGATCGCCGACCGTCCGTAGTTCCAGCCCCTTCTCTAGGACCTTCGCAGTCCTATCCCCGAGAACAGCTTTCAACGGGGTTTCGAGATTCGGCACGGGGCTATTCTCTCCTGACCGAGCCCGCTCTGCCTGATCTGCGGCCCGATCTCGCGGTCGATTCGCCTAAATGAGCGTCGAGGCGGTAATCTTTCGCCTTCATCAAGAGGGCTTCAAGAACGTACTTGAAGCGACACTTATCTTTAAAGGAGTTCACCGTGGCATCAAACTGCGATATCTGCGGCAAAGGCCCCAGCTTTGGCAACAATGTCTCGCACTCCATGCGTAAGACCCGTCGCCGCTGGAATCCAAATATTCAGCGCATCCGTACCCTCGTAGGCGGACATACCAAGCGTCAGAACGTTTGCTCATCATGCCTCAAGGCCGGCAAGGTCACCCGCTAACACTTGCTTTCTGTGATGCTCGCCAAGGGCATCCGAAACTCGCTTGACCCTATATTGATCCTGTGTTGATCTATGCCCATCGCGGCGCCTCTGCGGATTTTCCTGAGATGTCTCGTGCTGCCTACCTTGGCGCAGTCGACCAAGGGGCCGATGGTTTCGAATGCGATCTGCGATTAACGAAAGATCGCGTATTAATCTGCTGGCACGATAACGACCTTGTAAGAATGGCCGGATCGGATCTCCAGATCGCTACGTCAACGTTGGCTCAGCTTCAAGATCGGGCCGAAATACTCACCTTCGACGAACTCCTCGAGATTGCGATTACGCATAAGAAGAATCTCGCACTAGAGACAAAGCATCCAGTCCCAACCGGCGGCGCAGTTGAACGTGCACTTCTGCAAAGACTTGCCATTCATGAGAATCGAATTCGTGGAGCAGGCATCGATATCGCGATCATGTCATTTTCCTGGTGGGCAATTAACCGAGTAAAGCGTCGCGGATTCACCGGCGTCTACCTCATCGCGCATCGTTGGCAGCGACTCTTCAACCTCTTTGATGCAATAGGTCCAGGCATATTTTTGCTTCGAAGTGATGGTGAGCTAGCCGCAAAACTCGCTCGGCGCGGACGGAAGATTTTTATTTGGACGGTCAACACCACGTCGGATTTAGAGATTGCATATCGTGCCGGTGCTTCGGTTGTTATGAGTGATAAACCTCGCGAGATGAAGGCTCACTTAAAGCTTATTCAAAATGGGTAAAGCCCTGATGTTCAGCAATGAATCCATCGACGAGAACTCTTGAGCCAGCAACAACCCTACCTATCTCGATAAACCCAGATGGAATTGTTACGCCGCTCGGCACCGTTGCCAGAAAAGCGTGATCTTCTCCCCCATGCAAAATCCACTCCCAGACATCGCAGCCATGTTCAGTTGCAAGTGAGGCAAGGCGGCTAAAACCCTCTGAACTCTGAAGGAGTTCGCGATCAATCTCAATTTGCACATGCGATGCATCAGCGATCTGGCTAAGTTCGGAGATCAGCCCATCTGAAACGTCAGTTAATGAATGGGCGATCGATGAAATCGCCTGCGCCTTCTCATATTCAACAGTGGGATTACGGTGTTCTGCCGAGTCGCCATCGAGTATCCCGCGTTGCAAAATAGCTAAACCTGCTGCGCTCTCGCCGGTCAATCGCGAGAGAAGAACGCGATCGCCAACGTGGGCACCACTTCGTAGCAATGGTCTGGCAACTGATCCAAAGACGCTGATCGAGATCACTATCCGCTCGGAATAAGTGAGATCTCCCCCGACGACGAGCGCGCCTACGCTGGCGGCTTCGTCATAGATTCCAAGTGCCAACTCTTCAATCTCTTCGACGGTGAAGTTCTTCGGCAAGGCTGCTGCGACAAGTAAGTATTCGGGCTGGCCACCCATGGCAAAGATATCGGCGAAGTTTGCCGCTGTTACCTTTGCGCCAATTTCGTAGAGTGAAGACCAGTTGCGATTGAAGTGAGTTCCCTCAACGGCCATATCAGTGGCGAGTGCCAGAGGAGTGAGTGAAGCCTTCACGACCGCCGCATCATCGCCAATCCCGACGATAACCGCATCATCTGTTCCGCGTGAGAAGATGCGAGTAAGGGCAGCTAGCAATTCGGATTCACGTGCCACAAAAAACCTCGCTTCCTCTGTCTTCTTCCTCTTCGCAACGGTAGCCTAATCACATGAGCATTCAGGCATATATCTTGATCCAGACTGATATTGGTAAGGCGGCCGCTGTTGCCGAAGCGATCTCAGCAATTCCCGGTGTCACTCTCGCTGAAGGTGTAACTGGGCCATATGACGTCATCATGCGCGCGGAAGCACCTGGCATGGAGGAGTTTGGTCGAACCATCCTCGCTAAAGTCCAAGCTGTCCCAGGGATCTCTCGCACCCTCACCTGTCCTGTTACAAGTGGTGGCCTCTAAGCGAGTTAGGCGCCCTGAATAAGTGCAGTGATGAGTTCTGAGTAACTCTTGCCGGCATGTGACCAGAGTTTTGGATAGACCGAGGTTGAGGTAAAACCTGGCATGGTGTTGATCTCATTGATGATCAATGATCCATCGTTCGAATAGAAGAAGTCAACGCGGGCAAGCCCTTCGCAGCCAAGTGCATCAAATGCAGTAACCGCAGCGCGCTGGATCTCCTCAGCAGGTAGATCTTGTGGGAGCACTACCGTTGTTGAACCATCGAGGTATTTCGCCTCAAAATCATAGAACTCAAAGCGTGGATCAATCTTGATCTCACCCAACGGTGAGGCATGTGCAACACCATCAATTTGAAGAACTGCGCATTCGATCTCTCGACCAACTATCGCCTCTTCAATCATGACTTTAGAGTCAAAGGTGAAGGCTTCATCGATTGCCGCAGCGAGATGGTCAGGGCTTTTCACCTTTGTGGTACCGCGACTTGAACCGCCACGTGCTGGCTTCACAAAGAGTGGATAAGAGAGCGATGAAGTATCGACGCTGCCATTCCAATCGCGCATGTGAATAACAATTCCGGGCGCTACCTTGAGGCCATGTGATGAAAAGATTGGTTTGGCGAAGGATTTATCCATGGCAACTGCGCTTGCAAGGACGCCTGATCCGACGTACTTCACTCCAAATATTTCAAAGAGGCCTTGGATGGTTCCATCTTCACCAAATGGCCCATGGAGTATTGGGAAGATAATCTCGGGCTTGATTTCATCGATAATCTCGGAGATGCTCTTGCTGACCCCTCCGCGGATCTCTGGCAAGGCTCCGTCGCGAATCTCGAGTGATTGATCTGCCTCTGGGATGACCCACTCACCGCTCTTAGTGATGCCGACCAAGATAGGTTCAAAGAGATTTCGATCGATCGCCTTCATGATTCCACCGGCGGAGATACAGGAAATTTCATGTTCGCTGCTCTGGCCTCCGCAGAGAACAATTACCTTCTTCATAGCAACTCTGCTCGCAAGCTCACGGTCATGAGATGCTCCATCGCAGCAGTTGGTGTCATAGTTCCTGAGACTACCTCGGATACGACCTCAATGATGGGCACCTCTACCCCAACTCGATGCGCCAATTCGCGAATCGCCTTGGCAGAAGCAACACCCTCAACGGTCTTCGGCATAGCGAGGTGCGCATGTTCAATCGATCCACTCTTTCCGAGCACCTCGCCGAATGTTCTATTCCGAGAGAGCGGTGAGCCACAACTGGCAACGAGATCTCCCATACCTGCAAGACCCAAGTTCGTCAGTGGGTCTGCGCCGTAGCCGATACCAAACCGGGCAACTTCACCGAGGCCACGAGTAATAATCATTGATTGGGTGTTCTCGCCATAGCCAAGGCCAATTGCCATTCCAACTGCGAGCGCTATGACAGATTTCGTTGCGCCAGCAAGTTCACAACCTACGAGATCACTCGATGGATAAATGCGGAAATATGGAGTGGTGAAGAGTTCGATCATCGCTGTAACAACTTCGGGTTGTGGAGAGGCAGCGACCGCACCGGCTGGCTGTCGCAAAATAAGTTCACCTGCAAGGTTTGGTCCAGTTATCAATCCGACTCGATCGAGAGATATACCAAGTTCTGCCGCGATAATCTCTGTCATGCGGGAATGGGTATCGGCTTCAATTCCTTTGAGAGTGCTGATCAAAATCTTCTCTGGCGTGATGAGCGGAAGCCAAGCCTGAAGATTTGCCCGAAGCGTCTGTGCTGGAACTGCCAAGATGATGAGGTCAGAGAATTGGAGCGCACGCTCGATATCAGTCGTTGCGATGATTGATTCAGGCAGGATGGATCCTGGTAGAAACTTTTCGTTCGTATGCAATGAATTAATCTCAGCGACGACGTCACTATTGCGTCCCCACATAAGGACTTCATGACCGGCATCGACAATTACTTGAGCAAGAGTTGTACCCCATGCTCCTGTTCCTAAAACGGTGCTCTTCATAGACGCTAGCCCCGCTTCCTATTGTTCTTCTTAAAGTTTCCGATACGAGGCAACGATGATGTGTGAGGGTCAAAAATTTCTGCAGGAGCTTTCTCACCACGAATATCTTCAAGAATATCTGTGATTGCACGCATGACATATCGCGTCGCTTCTTCCAGCGCTTCTGGATCATTCTCCTTGCCGATCCACTTCTCAAAGGTGAGCGGATTACCGGCCCAGACCTGAACCTTGGTGCGAGGGAAGAGTCTGATCTTCTTTCCATATGTAGGAAGTAACTCTTGTGCCCCCCATTGAGCGCACGGCACAACGGGAACTTGAGTAATGATTGCTAGACGCGCAATGCCAGTCTTCGCCCGCATTGGCCAGGTATGTGGATCGCGAGTCAGGGTTCCTTCAGGATAGACACCGAGGCAATGGCCGGCTTTGAGAAATGCGATCGCATGAGAGAGGGCATGTGATGCGTTCTCAGTCTCGCGCTCTACTGGAATCTGGCCCGAGCCAGCGATGATCTTTCCAATAACTGGAACTTTAAAGACAGAGGCTTTACCAAGGAATCGTGGGGCTCTGCCATTTTTGTAGAGAAAGTGGGCAAAGATTAATGGGTCTGCATAAGAGATGTGGTTAGAGACAACAATAACTGGACCACTCTTGGGAAGATTCTCTGCACCGCGCCAATCGCGCTTAGTAACTGCTCGCAGAATCGGAATGACAACACTTGCACCAACATGAAAAAAATTATTACTGCCGAGCGGTTTACCTGTCGGTGGTGCGTACTCAATAACCACGGTGGGTTCATTCGCACTCATATCTGAAGGATACCTGCCTCAATTGAGAGAAATAAAAAAGGGGAGCCATTTCTGACTCCCCTTTTCGAGAATTACTACTTGCGCTTTACAACCTTCTTAGCAGTCTTCTTAGCAGGAGCCTTCTTGACTACCTTCTTCGCTGCTGCCTTCTTAGCAGGAGCCTTCTTGACTACCTTCTTCGCTGCTGCCTTCTTAGCAGGAGCCTTCTTCGCTGCTGGCTTTGCAACAACCTTTACAGGTGGCTTTGGTGCAGCTTCGAGCTTGCGTGCGCCTGAGATAACTTCCTTGAGAGCCTTTGCAGGGAGGAAGCGAACCTTCTTGCTCGCCTTGATCTGGATTGTCTCGCCAGTGAAAGGGTTACGACCCTTACGTGCTGCACGGTCAACCTTCTTGAACTTACCGAAATCGTTGATCATGACATCTTCGCCCTTTGAAATGTTGCGGACGATTGAGTCAAAGACGATATCTACTGCGCGAGCAGCTTCCTTCTTGCTATCGCCAAAGTGTGGCGCTAGATATGCGATGAACTGGGCCTTGTTCATAAATTCCCCTTATTACGCGTAATTTGTTAAGCATTTGCTTAACGCTGTGAGAAATCTACGCAGAGAGGTGATAACAACGGGTCATAACGCTCGGTGTGTCGCATTAAAAATATTCAATTTTTACGCGTAAAAAATGCAAAAAAACTCTCAACAAGGCGTTGAGAGTTTCTCTGCAGAAGTGAATTATTGAAGCGCAGGTAGCGTTACAGGCTTAAAACTCGCTCTCTTCGCCTCAAATGCGCCTACTTCATCGATCTTTTTCAGCGTTAAACCGATGTCATCGAGCCCCTCCATGAGGCGCCAACGTGTGTAATCATCAATCTGGAATGGAACACTTTGATCGCCATAGCGAACGGTCTTGCCCTCAAGATCAACAGTTACCGCTGTCTTGGGATCCTTCTCGATCGTCTGCCAAATTGCTTCAATGACATCTTGTGGGAGCAAGACAGTGAGCAGCCCTGCCTTCTGCGAATTACCGCGGAAGATATCGGCGAAACGGCTCGAGAGAACGACCTTGAAACCGTAATTCTGTAACGCCCAGACGGCGTGCTCTCGTGATGAGCCAGTTCCGAAATCAGGCCCTGCCACCAGGATCGTTGCTCCCTGGTACTCGCTCTTGTTGAGGACGAACTCTGGATCACTACGCCATGCTGAGAAGAGGCCATCTTCAAAGCCGCTCTTGGTAACGCGCTTTAAATAGACAGCAGGAATGATCTGATCGGTATCGACATTACTGCGACGCAACGGGATTGCAGTACCAGTGTGCGAGAGAAATTTTTCCATTGTTCTTCTCCTTACAAATCTGCCGGTGATGAGAGGGTTCCACGGATAGCGGTTGCAGCAGCAACGAGCGGGCTCACCAGGTGAGTCCGTCCACCCTTGCCCTGACGTCCTTCAAAGTTTCTATTTGATGTTGATGCAGCGCGCTCTTGTGGCTTGAGCTGATCGGGGTTCATTCCGAGACACATCGAGCAACCGGCGTTACGCCATTCACCGCCCGCATCAAGAAAGACCTTATCGAGACCTTCTGCTTCAGCTTGGAGACGAACCTTGGCAGAGCCAGGAACGACAAGGAGTCGCACTGAATCTGCAATCTTCTTCCCCTTCAAGATATCTGCTGCAGCACGGAGGTCTTCGATACGACCATTTGTGCACGAGCCAAGAAAGACAGTGTCCACTGAGACAGATTTCAACGGCGTTCCTGCTTCAAGCCCCATGTATGTCAAAGCGCGCTCTGCAGCGCCGCGCTCTTCCGCATCAGTGATATCCGCTGGGTTAGGGACATTCGCATTGAGAGGAAGTCCCTGACCTGGGTTCGTTCCCCACGTAACAAATGGCTCGAGCTCATCTGCATTGATAGTAATTTCTTTATCAAACTTTGCATCCGCATCAGTTTGAAGGGTCTTCCAATAGGCAACTGCAGCATCCCAATCAGCACCTTGAGGAGCATGTGGCTTATCTTTAACGTAAGCAAAGGTTGTCTCATCTGGTGCGATTAAACCGGCGCGCGCACCTGCTTCAATCGACATATTGCAGACGGTCATGCGGCCTTCCATGGAAAGGGCGCGAATTGCAGAGCCACGATATTCAAGGACATATCCCTGTCCCCCGCCGGTACCGATCTTTGCGATGATCGCAAGGATGATGTCCTTTGACGTTACTCCTGGCTTGAGAGTTCCTTCGACATTGATCGCCATTGTCTTTGGGCGAATCAATGGCAGCGTCTGTGTGGCAAGAACGTGTTCAACTTCTGAAGTACCGATGCCGAATGCAAGTGCACCAAATGCACCATGCGTTGAGGTGTGCGAATCTCCGCAGACGATTGTCATGCCAGGTTGCGTAATACCAAGTTGTGGGCCAACAACGTGCACGATTCCTTGCTGTGAATCGCCTAATGAGTGAATGCGGACACCGAACTCTTTGCAATTGGCACGCAAGGTATCGACCTGAAGCTTGGAGACTGGATCAGCGATAGGTTGATCAATGTTGAGGGTTGGAACGTTGTGATCCTCTGTTGCAATGGTGAGGTCCGGGCGACGAACCTGACGGCCTGCTAGGCGTAGGCCATCGAAGGCTTGTGGGCTAGTCACTTCATGAATCAAATGAAGATCGATATAGATGAGATCAGGTTCATTCGCTGCACTGCTGACAATGTGGTCAGCCCAGATCTTCTCTGCAAGTGTCTTTCCCATGTGGCCTCCAAGTAGTTCTACTCACCACCCCATTAGTTGCATCTCGCATTCCGAGATGCCAGTATTAGAGTGTGGACAAGAAGAATAGCGGAGTCGGCGTTCTCGACAAAGCCGTGAAGATCATGGCAACCCTCGAATCAGGCCCTCACTCCCTCACCGAACTCGTAGCTGCGACAGGTATTGCACGTCCGACGGCACACCGATTAGCCGTTGCGCTCGAATTCCACCGCCTTGTTACTCGCGACCTTATGGGCCGCTTCACTCTTGGGCCTCGCTCTGGCGAACTCGCTGCTGCCGCTGGTGAGGATCGACTCCTTGCCGTTGCTGCGCCAGCTCTGACCGCACTCCGCGATGCGACCTCCGAAAGCGCCCAGCTCTACCGCCGCCAAGGCGATCAGCGCGTCTGCGTTGCGACTGCAGAACGCATGAGCGGTCTTCGCGATTCCGTACCTGTTGGAACAGTTCTCACCATGCAGGCCGGATCAGCTGCGCAAGTGCTCTTGGCTTGGGAAGAGCCAGATAAGTTGCGTCGCGGTCTCGTCGGCTCACTCTTTACAGCTGCATCCCTCTCCGCAGTAAGACGGCGTGGATGGGCGCAATCCGTAGGAGAACGTGAAGTCGGAGTTGCCTCTGTATCGGCGCCAGTGCGCGGACCGAATAATAAAGTGATTGCTGCAGTGAGTATTAGTGGACCGATTGAACGCCTTGGTCGCCAACCGGGTCGTTCTCATGCCGCTCAAGTGGTTGCAACCGCAGCTCGATTAAGTGAGTATCTCGCACAGGTGAAGTAAGAGTTTTTCGCAAAAAAAATAACCGAGAGAATTAACTCTCGGTTATAAACACGTAAACCGTGTAGCCCCGAAGGGATTCGAACCCTCGTAGCTGACTTGAGAAGCCAGAGTCCTAGGCCGCTAGACGACGGGGCCCTAGAGTGTTATTCAGTTGTACTCGAG
>Ga0214164_1000268_pt1 | contig 36005 bp, 38 predicted proteins | sample TroBogepilimnion_13_FD_153003 | JGI IMG/M metagenome (GOLD analysis project Ga0214164, IMG submission 153003) | Freshwater microbial communities from Trout Bog Lake, WI - Practice 03JUN2009 epilimnion v4 | ecosystem: Environmental > Aquatic > Freshwater > Lake > Epilimnion/Euphotic zone ...
TGGTTCCAGAAATCGCCCAGTTTATCTGGCTCTGTCCAGAACAATGCTACCACGAATTTAAGACCTGCACCTATTTTGGGGGCTGCACTCAGCACTCCCAGGATACCAGTACGCACCCAGTTATTAGTTTCGGCAAAAGACACAGGGCTGGCCGACAACGCCTGGTTAGGTACCGGTACCAGTTTGAACAACTGGTTATTGGCACCGGTCATGGAATGCTGCACTATCTGTGCACCCGACGCTACGTTAAAAGCCAGTACATCCAGAAACTTCTGGCTGTGCGATGCCATGATCCGGTAGTAGCCATCTCCGGCCGGAAAGAATTCAAAATAAAGGTTGGGGCTTCCGGGTTGCCATTGCCAGTGAATGATGGGTGCGCCATCTGTCTGCATACTTGCATGTACCGCAAGGTAATTGGCATTGTGCAGTAATATCCAGTAATAACGGCCGCCCTGTCCCGGATCGAACCGGAACTGCTGGTTGGCAACTTCAGTGGAAACCGTAGTTAGTGCCTGCGACTGTATTGGCACCCCCAAGCCGGTACCTGCACTTCCCAGTACCCTTATACCATCCTTGTCCGGATCAATAAATTTGGGTACAATGTAATAATTCTGGTTTTTCGTTGGTTTAAAAGCCATAATAGTTTTGAGTTTTAATAATATTTGTTAAGAAATGGCAATGCGTGAAATCAAATATAATCCATTTCCATAAAAAACTAAATTAAGTTGTCATGACGACTCTATTTTACAAGGCCATGACAAATTAACTATATGTAATTCTGGCTAGAAGGTATTCAATATTGGCTATAGCTGGCACTATTAAAAAACAGAAAGATGGCACTTTGTACACTCTTGATTTTTGTATTGTGGCTGATTCTCCGAAATTCCGGAATTTACTTACTTCTTTAGGGCTGAAATCATAAAATGTTTCTGCAAAGTTTCACAACCTAATCAACTGAAATTCTAATCCCCGCCGCGTGCATTTAGTAAAGCTAATAACCTATTTGCAGATACTTCTATAATCTCCTTAAAAGGTATTCGTCCAAAACCAAAAGCTATCAGGCGCCCAAAAAAAGAGTATTTTTATAACTAATAAGCCTGCATTTATACACACAAATAACTATCCTTGTACAAAATAAATTAATTCATCATAAAGCTTATTGTGATGTTGGGATGGTTGTGCACTTTTTCTTTCTTATCTGATTATTATAGCAGCAACTATTGCACCTCAGCAACTTTGAATGCGGCAATTCACCAATCAGTATAATGGAGTTCAATAAGCCGGAATAAATATATCAAAAGTTGCCCCCTTGCCCAGTTCGCTGGTAGCAGTAATGATGCCATTGTGGTTCTCCACAATCTTTTTCACTATTGCCAGGCCAATGCCGGTGCCGGCATACACCTCTTTACCATGTAGTTTCTGGAACACCTCAAAAATCCGCTCCCTGAAATGAGGTTCAAAACCAATACCATTATCCCTTACCGCAATATGGCAGTAATTTTTCTCCGGCGATAGTTTTTCGCTGTTCAGTTTATTGCTTTTCACAATTTTGCTTTCTATTACAATGCTGGAGGGTATGCCCGGCTTCGAAAATTTCAAAGCATTACTTACCAGGTTATAAATAAGCTGCCGAAACTGGAAAGCTATTGTATTTACATGATGCAGGTCAACCGACACAATGGTTGCCTGCTTCTCAAGGATAGTTTCCCTCAGTTCGGTTTTCACCTCTTCCAGTATCAGATTGAGGTCGGTTTTTTCAAATTTATGATCGGTAGTATTCACCCTCGAAAACGCAAGCAGATCATCAATCAGCAACTGCATTCGTCCTGCCGCCAGCTGCATCCGCTTAAAATTATACTTCCCTGTTTCCGACAGATTTTCATTTTCATTATCAAGGATTATGGATACGAAGGTTTGTATTTTCCTTAGCGGCTCCTGTAGGTCATGGCTAGATATATAGGTAAATGCCAGCAGCTCTTTATTGGCTATCAGCAACTCTGTTGCCCTTTTTTCCTTCTCTTCATTCTGAAAGGCCAGTTCCTTATTGGCAATGATAAGCTCCGCAGCCCGCTTCTCTTTCTCCTCATTCTGAAAGGCCAATTCCTTGTTGGCAATGATCAGCTCCACGGCCCTCTTCTCTTTTTCGTCGTTCTGAAACGCCAGTTCTTTGTTGGCAATACCCAGCTCAGCTGCACGCTTCTCCTTCTCATCATTCTGAAAAGCCAGTTCTTTATTGGCTATCCCCAGTTCAGCCGCTCGCTTCTCCTTCTCGTCATTCTGGAAAGCCAGTTCCTTATTGGCTATACCCAGTTCAGCAGCACGCTTCTCCTTTTCATCATTCTGAAAAGCCAGTTCTTTATTCGCAATAATCAATTCCGCCGCACGCTTTTCTTTTTCGTCGTTCTGGAAAGCCAGTTCCTTATTGGCAATGATCAGCTCAGCCGCACGCTTTTCTTTTTCATCATTCTGGAAAGCCAGTTCTTTATTGGCAATAATCAGCTCTGCCGCACGTTTTTCTTTCTCATCATTCTGGAAGGCCAGTTCTTCATTGGCTATGATCAGTTCTGCAGCCCGCTTCTCCTTCTCGTCATTCTGAAAAGCCAGTTCTTTATTTGCAGTGCGCACCTCATTCGATTTTTTGCTTGTTGCCATATGAGTAATTGTTTAAAGCACTACCTGGACACCAGGTCGTTATCCAAGGTGAGCACAAAATTTTCTTTAGCAGGTTGAGCGCCATTTATCTGTACCATAAGCGTCAGTGCATGCTGTATTATTTTTTTGAACTGAGAAAACTCAGAAGGCTTCCGGATAAAATAACTGGCGCCGTTTTTGTAGAGCAGGTTCACCACTTCCTGTTCAAATGAGGTAGAGAAGATGATGACCGGCAGGTCTTTCAGAATCTTATTTTGTTTTATTTCATTTAAACATTCAAAGCCGTTTTTACGGGGCATATTCAGGTCCAGGAAAAGGATGTCCGGAAAAGTTTTTGCTTTATCGGCAAGTACCTGCATCACCTGTTCTCCGTCATGCACTGTAGTAAGGTTTGTATAAAATGGTAATACACCTAATGCTTCCTTGAAAAAAATGCAGTCGTCGGTATCATCATCGGCAAGTAGTATATTCAGTTGTTTCAGCAACATTTGTAGCGCAGTTTTAAATAAGGTAAAGCAGCCTGCTTGATATTATTCTTAGCTAATTTTCCGGTTTGGGCCGGTCATTATTCGATGCGTTCAAAATATATTTCAACGGGTTATTCGAAAATATCTTCTCAATTGCCAGTGGAATGGCATTGTATATAACCTGCTTGAGTTGTGCAAAATCATTCGGCTTATGGATATATACATGCGCCCCGCTTCTGAAAAGTGTATTTATAGTATCCCAGGTATTGGTGGTAGAATACATAATTACCGGAAGGCTTTTCAGCTTTTCATTTTGTCTTATCTCAGTAAGGCATTCCAAACCATTTTTGCGGGGCATATTGATGTCTAGAAAAAGTGCATGAGGCAGATGTCCTTCATTTTCAATCAGATAATCCATCAGTTTTTCTCCATCGGTAACTATTGCAAGTTGTGCTGAAACAAATATTTCTTCCAATGCTTGTTTAAAAAACATTCCATCATCCTCATCGTCATCTGCAAGCAGAATCCTCAGTTTTTTCAAATCCATATATTTAATTTTACACCAATAAGATGTTGTGAAGCCAGGTTCTAAATTGTATCGGCAGGCTCCAGATTATTACCTGCCTTTTTTACCGTCATTGCGATCAGTGCTTTGTGAATTATAGTCTGCAGCAGGGCAATATCAGCTGGTTTGCGAACATATTGACGGGCGCCAAAATGAGTAAGTGTATTAATTAATCCCTGCTCAAAATTGATGTCGCGCCCAAAAGAAGTAGTAAACACAACTAAAGGTATCTCCTTCAATTGTGCGTTTTCGTTAATTTCTATCAGGCATTCAAAACCGGTTTTCCTTGGCATACTGAGATCAAGAAATAGGATATCCGGAAGGTTAGCTGATTGTTCGTGCAGATATTGCATTAACTGCTCCCCGTCTGCCACAGTAGTAAGCTGAGTATTCATAGCAATACCTTTTAATGCCTTAGCAAAAAATAAGCGGTCATCGCTGTCATCATCGGCAAGCAGAATACGGATGGGGGCATCCTGCATTTTCAGGTTCATGGTCATTAATCAAAGCACATTTAATATAGCAAGAATTGCAACCAAACATTTCACTTTTTTACTAAATCCCGGAATGCAGCGGATATTACTCATTACAGAATAGCGTAAAGTTGACGCTATCTGAATAGTAAAGTGTTGTGAAATTTCTGGCAATAGTTACATAATTCACACTTTTCTGGTGTTTCTTTTTAAACCGGTAATTTACCAGAGAAGTAATTACCGCAACTGTTCTGCGTAAATAACTATAGGTGCTACTAAGGAGAGCCAAATAGAGGTGATACCGGAATAATTTACTTACATCCTTTGTTTTAGAACGAGAGGTTTAGCATATTTTTCTGTTTGAAAAACTTACAGGCATGCTCTGTTTTAAGCAGAAGGGAAAATTAGTAATTAATTATAATGAATACCTTCATCCAGCTTTCCGGTTTCCTGCCCTTGCCCCAGTTGAGACAGCCATTCATCATCTACAAGATCTGGCTTTTTGTTCAATATATATTTCAGCAGATAATATGCGCCTGCTGCAAAACCATAACCGAACAGAAGGTAAACCAACATGGCATCAGGGAATAATAATACACCAATGAATATACCTGTAAACTCAGCGAAAAACCAGGCCAGTACAATATACAGTTTCCACCACCCGGCACTAAGTCCCTTTTGCGTAGCCAGCCTGCCGAATATCTTTGTTATGTTGATGAGTACCAATATCTCGATCATAAGTATAATTTATATCATGTTTCCAACGATCTGTATAATAACTTTTGAATTCTTTAATTCAATTTATATTAATTACTTATATGATGCTTTTGTTCTGATTACTTTTTAAGTATGCACTATATTTCAGCTTAATAATTACTAAAATTGAAGTTTCATAAAGCAGAGTGACCAATGAATACAAACTTTTAGTTTAAATTTATACAAGTTAAATATTTACGCGGCTAAAAATACAAAAACCAACATTATTTTTCATAATTTCGAATAACTAAACCAACTCTATTATGATCAAGAACTTCGTAATTACATTTATACCAATATTTTTTTTATCCGGAATTATCCCTTTAGGCGCCCAAACCTGGAAATGGGCCACAGGAAGTAACTGCCCTCACGGTTCAATTGAATCATGGCCAATAACAGTAGATAAAAATGGAAATACTTACGAATGGGGAACTCAGACGCCTTTTGGCCCGTCTCATCCTGCTGATTCAGTAATAAGTTATTTTGGAAGCGATTCTTTAAGAGGAGAAAGTGATATTTTGGTCAGTACTGATTCAAATGGAGTTTACCGATGGGCAATTAATGTAACTGCTGCCGAGGTTTCCAATATGATTACAGGACCTGATTGTGCATTATATTTATTTGGTGTTTTCAGCAATAGTATTACTATCGGTACAGTAACGCTGACTACATCTGCACCTTATACCGGATTCATAGCAAAACTGGATTCAACAGGCCATGCTATATGGCTAAAAAAGATTGATGGCAGTCTGGCGACAACAGGCGCTATACAAGGTACAAAAGACATTTATGTAGCAGGAACCTTTAACACACCAACCATTTCTATTGGGTCTGCCACACTTATAAATGCAAGCGCAACAGGACTTACGGATGTATTTCTGGCAAAATATGATACCGCCGGTAACCCTATATGGGCAAAGAGTTTCGGAGGAGATTCGAGCGATAATATATCAGGTGTTTCCACCGACTTTAATGGCAATGTATATATTGCCGGCGCTTATACATCACCGCACTTTACAGTGGGCACGGCAACATTTAACAATCCAACCGCAGGAGCATATTTTTATTTCTATGCAATGAAATACGACTCAAGCGGAAACCCTAAATGGGGCGAAAACATAACTAACACAGGTATTTTATCTGCCATTAAAGGAGTCGCTTCAGATCTGTGGGGAAATGAATATATCACCGGTATGTATAATGGCACTATGACATTCGGCACTTTATCTTTACCAGTAATGCCAGTCGGTTCGCCAACAAGTTACCTGGCAAAATATAACAGTAACGGTGTCTTTCAGTGGGCAAAATCATTAAATGACTTCCATTATCCAGATGGAGATGAAGTGTCAGCAGATATTTGCGGTAATATCTGGATATGTACTGGAAATACTTATGGGCCTGACTATTCAATGCTTGTTGAATTTGATTCTACAGGCATTATTAAAGATACATTTACAGTTCCAGCCGGAGGAGATGACGAAAGGAGTTTTGCAATAGATAACAGAGGCAATTTATACTTTGGAGGCGACTATATGAGAAATAACATAGCATTTGGGCCTGATACGTTAAAGCTGATTGACAGTACTGATGAAACATTATTTATTGCAAAACTGACATACCCGTTTTGCGCTTTTAACGCTACCTTAAGTTCTGAAAATTTAAAAAACACAAGCCATGAATTTGAGCTGTATCCGAACCCCGCTTACGATGAATGCACCATTTCTAACACCCCGGGCAACCCATCAATTTCCCGTGCCGAGCTTTATGATATCACAGGAAAAATAGCAGGTATTTACCCACTTTCAGGAAATAATACCACCATCATAATCAGGAATGTTTTACCAGGTTTTTATATGTGCAGGATATACACAGATGATGATGCAGTTACAACCATGAAGCTCGTAATAACGAAGTAAGAACGATCAGTATTTCGAAATCTTATGCCGCTGCAACTCCCACAAATGATTGATACCATCGAGCGGATGATAGAGCCTCATACTGATGATACCAACACTGTCGTTAACATTAAACTGATCTTCAATATCGGTTAGCCCCGGGCCGCCGCTAGCCGCCATATGAATGAATTGCTGCACCTCAGCTACCTGGTAATAAACAGAGTCTCCGACCATCTGGAAACTGTCAACCGACAGTACCTTGGCCGTATCGAAATTGCTCAGGTTATCCCCTATGAAAAACGGATATAAAAACAACGGATCGAAAGTGATATCATTCTTCCAGCCATAACCATTACGGCCATAGAAGTAATCAACAATAACCTTCTTTCCCTGGAAATTATATTGCCAGTATGCCGAATCAGCCACATTTGTTTTATCAATATTCTGCTCGGCCACATCAATAAAATGATATGTATATACTGCATTGGCAGCACCTTCGTTAATAAAATAATTGTTCCTTACATAAAAACAATCGATCCTTCCGTTCAGGGAGTCTTTATAAATCCAGTACGACCCTATTTTGTAATTAAAGTGCCTGTAGGCAAATGTATCCGAATCGAGCGGTATAACCGGCAGACTGTTATGATGTTTCTTGCAATTGATCAGCACTACAGAAATACACACAAGAAATAGCAATAAAACAGACTTTTTCATTTATGCTCCGGTTAAATTAAGAATATCACAAAAATAAGTAAAATATGCAGTAATAAAAAAACGGCCGAAGACATTATCCCCAATACTGTACCAAAGACAGTCTTTGATACAGTATTGGTATAGGTCTATATCCTTTCTTATCCTGTGAATTAGCCGCTTTCCATTGTATAGAGCTATTACTTGCTATCCAAGTTTATTTTTCAGAAAAGCAACAGTCATCCCCCAGGCTTCCCTTGCAGCTTCGGGATGATAAGAAGGGCGGGCATCGCAGAAGAAGGCATGGTGTGCAAAAGATATAACCACATTGATATAATCCTTGCCAGCTTTATTTACAGCCTCAACAACAGTTGTAACATGCTCAGGCATGATATGCGTATCCTTACCACCCCAGAAAAAAAGTTGCGGCCCATGGAGCGTTGCAGCAAGGTCGGCAACCTGATGCGTGCCACCTCCGTAATAAGAAACTGATGCGGCCAGAGGCAGTGCGCTGTTGGCAACAAATGCAGCCCTGCCTCCCAGGCAAAAGCCTATACAACCGATCTTATCCTTAATCACATTTTCCTGAGTCTGTAACCAGTCATAACAAGCATGAGAATCATTGCTGAGCGTATCGGCATTGATGACCTGAAAATGGGGCATAACCACCGAGAAATCGGCATATCCGGCTTCAAAACCGGGAGGGGCAGTGCGGTGAAACAACTCCGGCGCAATGGCAACATATCCGAGGGTTGCTATACGTTCCGCCACTTCACGCATATGTTCATTAACGCCAAAAGCTTCCTGAAAAACTATTACAGCCGGAAAAGGACCAACACCATCGGGAGTAACCACATAGGCATTCATATCATTTGCATCCTTTACGGAAAGTGTGATTGTAGTATTGGTCATGAGTATAATTTAGGGCAAAGTAAAGGAATAATTTAAGATGCGCCCTGTTTAACAAGAATTTCATACTGGTAGAATTCAATCATTAGGAGAGAAAGAGAAATCAGAATGTAAATAATGTAATAACGTAATATTTGTATTAGAAGGCCTTAAATAAACCACCAATTTGAACGGCAAATTATGTCAAAGCAATCCTTAAATGTATCTTAGCACCTGCAAATACTTTGAATGAAGAACACACTACTTAATATACCTACTACCTACAGGCAACTCATATTTATAACCTGCGTTATAGCATCGGTATTGTTTCTCAATCCACCGGTAGCATTATTGCTGGGACTGGTCATTGCTCTGGTAACCGGGCATCCCTTCATTCAGATCAATAAAAAAGCGACGACTCTTCTCTTGCAGGTTTCTGTTGTATGCCTGGGCTTTACCATGAATTTTGAAGAGGCTATGAAAGCAGGCAAGGAGGGATTTTTCTTTACTGTCGGCACAATAGGCATTACCTTGCTGGCGGGGTATTTTATAGGCAAATATCTGAAAATAGACAAGAATACATCTACCCTTATATCGAATGGCACAGCTATCTGTGGCGGCAGCGCAATTGCTGCAATAGCCCCTATAATCAAGGCCAACGACGAACAGATCAGCGTTTCGCTGGGTACTATTTTTATCCTCAACTCAATAGCCCTCTTCGTATTCCCTACCCTCGGCCATCTCCTGAATCTTACCGATCAGCAATTCGGTACCTGGTGCGCCATTGCCATTCACGACACCAGCTCTGTGGTAGGTGCCTCAAAGCAATACAGCGAAAAAGCCCTGCAGATAGCAACAACCATAAAACTGGAGCGGGCATTATGGATTATCCCCTTATCATTGGTCACAGCCTACTTCCAGAAAAGCACCGGCAAGATCAAGATACCCTACTTCATTTTCTACTTCATTATTGCCATTCTTATTGCCACATACCTGCCCACCTACATGCCATTTTTAAAGACCGAAATAGATCATAACACAGTGTTTCAATGGGCAGCAATGTTTGGCAAAAAAGGCCTGGTGGTAACCCTCTTCCTTATAGGTTCCGGATTGTCAATGAAGACTATACAGGTAGTTGGCTGGCGGCCCATATTACAGGGCGTTATATTATGGATTTTGATTGGTGCAACTTCCTTAGCGGTGATAAAGGGTATTTTGTAATCGAATATGATTTGAATAATCTAATTTATTTGATTACATTTGATTAGCAAACTATAGCCTTTATGATAAATAAGAGATTACTTTTTACGCTTTCGCTGGCAATCATTAGTTCCCATTTTTTTATTGCATGCACTAAAAAATCACAACAGAGTGAAACTTTTATGCAGGCAAAAGTCGACGGAACCAAATTAAATACTAATTCCTGTGAATTATACCAAAACCGACCAGATACTTCTTATTGGATTGTAGATGGATATTCTTATAAAAATTTCCCATCCGATCCTGTGATATATCCAAGAATTCAACTCTGGCTTACTAAATTCAGACACACAATAGGAACCTATAATATAGGTACAGACTCTGTTACCGCATTTTATTATCCAAATGCTACAGATACAATTCAGGCAATTAGTGGTGTTATTGACGTAACTTATGTATATACTTTTGTTTGTGGAGGCATAAAAGGAGTATTTAATCTGACACTAATGAACGGCACAGTTATCACAAATGGAACCTTTGTCACAGGCCCAATTTGCGGGTTGCTTTAATCCCGGAAATCAATTTGAAATCATCCAGAATACAATAAGGAATTAAGCCATTCGGCAATTCAGTCATTGAGCAATTTCCACATTTTCACATTTTCACACTACCTCCTCCCCGGCATCATCCCCGGCATACCCATTCCCGGGCCTTTCATTTTGTTCATCTGGCCCATCATCTGCTTCATTTGCTCAAACTGCTTCATAAAGGCATTTACCTCACCAATGTCTTTACCGCAGCCCTTGGCTATACGCTTGCGGCGGCTGCCATCTATCACATCGGGGTTACTGCGCTCAAAAGGTGTCATGGAGTTGATCATGGCTTCTATACCCTTAAATGCATCGTCTGATATATCAATGTCCTTTATGGCCTTGCCTACTCCCGGTATCATGGCCAGCAGGTCTTTGATGTTACCCATCTTTTTGATCTGGCCCAGCTGCTCCTTAAAGTCTTCAAAATCAAATTTATTGGCCCTGATCTTTTTCTCCAGTTTCTTGGCCTGCACCTCATCAAACTGAGCCTGCGCCCGCTCCACCAGTGTAGTAATATCACCCATGCCCAATATACGCTGGGCCATACGCTCGGGGTAGAACACATCCAGCGCATCCATCTTCTCACCCATACTCACAAACTTGATGGGCTTATCTACTGTATACCTGATGGTAAGTGCCGCACCACCACGGGTATCGCCATCCAGTTTGGTAAGTACCACACCGGTAAAATCGAGGCGGTCATTAAACGCCTTTGCAGTATTCACTGCATCCTGCCCGGTCATGGAATCTACCACAAAAAGGATCTCCTGCGGGTTCACTGCCTTCTTGATATTGGCCACCTCATTCATCATGAGTTCATCAATAGCCAGTCGGCCGGCAGTATCTATAATTACAATATTATTACCGTGTATCTTGGCATAGGCAATTGCGTTTTCAGCAATGGATACAGCGCTTTTATTTTCCAGCTCCAGAAACACAGGTACCTTTATCTGCTCACCCAGCACACGGAGCTGCTCCATAGCCGCCGGGCGGTATATATCTGCCGCTACCAGCAGCGGATGCCTTCCCTTCTTGGTCTTAAGGAAATTAGCCAGCTTGCCCGAGAAAGTAGTTTTACCCGAACCCTGAAGGCCGGCAATCAATATCACAGTAGGCTTGCCAGTCAGGCTCAGCTCTTCCTCACGGCCACCCATCAGCGCAGCCAGTTCATCCTTCACTATCTTCACCATCAGCTGACCCGGGCTCACGGAGGTAAGCACCTTCTCGCCCATAGCCTTTTCCTTTACCCTGTCGGTAAGTTCCTTGGCTATTTTATAGTTCACATCCGCATCCACCAGCGCCCGGCGGATATCCTTCACTGTAGCCGCAATATTGATCTCATTGATGCGGCCTTCACCTTTCAGCAGTTTAAACGCGGAATCAAGCCGCTCACTCAGATTATCGAACATGTGTTAATCAGTATAAAGTCTAAAGTAGTTAGTCTAAAGTTTCAAATGGAGTGCAAAATTAAGAAAATAAAGGGAGGGCTGTACATCAAAAATAAAATCATTACATCCAGCTCAATTTTCTATTCAATTTGAGAGCTGGCATGTGGCAGTTGAAGTTCCGATAATAACACTTTTAGATCCGCCATATAAAGGATAAATATCACTTGCCTGTATGGCATTGCAACTATCGGTAGCGGTACCTTTACTCATTTTATTCAGGCTAACATTCTGTGTATAGGGAGCAAAAGGAAATGGGTTAACAGAGCAGGAACAAGTCCAATTATTAGACAGGTTATTATTGCTTTTTTTACATGAAGAGCAAAAAACAGAAATAGATAGGATAGCCAAACAGAAATACTGCAAATTTTTCATAGCTTAAAATTTATTCAAAAATTTAATAATTCAGGCATATCTAAACAAAATTATTTTTGCTATTTAAATAGAATAAATATCCTCATGCCCTCACCAGTGGCCTATATGGACTAAGGTTATAAGTTTTTATCTTCTCTGCCACCCTGCTCAAATTATATTTCATTTGCAAATTTGCCCAAATCTCTGGTTTACCACCAAATACAGCCTCTATCCGGTAGCGCATCTCCGGACTTATCTCAGACTTGCAATTAATGATATTAGGCAATGTAGTTCGGGTAACCCCCGGCAGTTTTGAAGCCACAGTCACATAAAGTTCATTAGCATAGATCACCTCATTTATCTATATTTCTCCTTGATAAATATTCAGCATTCCACTTGCATAGTAATGCATCAGGCAGTTATTTTACAATCAAGGTATAATGTATCTGGCGACATATCAATATCCTCATCCCATGATACAAAGCCCATAGTTGCATGAGCCTTTTTAAAAAAAGATTCGTTTTTCAATGGTTGAAATACCGGATATTTCAAATATGGTTGCATATCAAATATCCCCCTTTCGCCATTATCAAATTCCAGTTCTAATAAATAATTATCTGTCGGTTCAACATTTTTTACTCTCGGATTCATAATCTATTAATTTAATGGCTCAATTTTAAACACTTTTTGTCCGGAAACTGCAAGCTGCCAATCAGCTATCAAATCTTCTTTTCTAAGTTCAATCCATGCCAAAACCAGTTTTTCCTTTGCTACAGGAAGATATCCTTCCAATAAATGCCCTCCGGAATGCTATATACAGCATCGCAATCGCTATATTTCACATGAATATGTGGCAGTTTATGTTACTTATTGGCTTCATAAAACATATAAACAATCAGGCCCTGAAAAAGCGATATTACCTGCATAATAAACAAATTTAAGTCTATTGATTAATTTTCACCCATATTTTAAGACGTTTTTTCAGGAATTAATTCCGACAATTATTTCCTAATTTTATTACTTCATAACCGCAAATAAATGCCCAAACTCGTCCTCGATATGTCTGCAATGCAGGAAGATTTCTTCTCCGAATCGGCACTCATAGGCATCGGGACTGCCCTGCCCGCTTACAACCTGTGCTGGATGCTCAACAACCATTTCGACACCAGTTTTGCCAGGGATACCGAGCAAACCATAACTCTTGAGAAGAAAAAGAACCGGTTCTGTTTTCCGGTATACAGTTACGAAATACCCAACACCTTCAATAAATACATTCTTTACAAACTGAAAAGCGGCCCCGAAACCCTCCTCCCCGAAACCCGCCAGCTCGATTACCTATGGATGGTACAAACCGCCAACCCTGAAGAAGATGCCCTTGAAATACTCGCAGAACTCAGGCAACTGAACGACATTCAGCTTTCCCTGATCCTGGACCCAACCGAACTGAAAAACCTCAATAATCTCCTGATTTGAGCAATCGGGAAAAACCCTGTGCCAGATTACCAACCTAAGTTGAAATCACTGAACCAAAAGCCAAATGCATGCTTCCCGGAACAAGGTCCTGATTTTTCATCGGGAGGGACAGGGTTTTTACTGTAAACTGAACAGTGAATCCACAAACTCCACCTTATTAAAAATCTGCAGGTCCTCCATCCTTTCTCCCACTCCAATATACTTCACCGGAATCTTAAACTGATTGGCAATCGCCAGCACCACCCCGCCCTTGGCAGTGCCATCCAGCTTGGTAATGGCTATAGCGCTCACATCTGTAGCAGCAGTGAAATGCTTCGCCTGTTCCAGCGCATTCTGGCCCGTGCTGCCATCCAGCACCAGCAGCACCTCATGCGGCGCATCGGGCATTTTCTTCTTTATCACGCGGTGAATCTTGCCCAGCTCATCCATCAGGTAGGCCTTGTTGTGCAGCCTGCCCGCGGTATCTATAATAATCACATCCACATCCCTTGCCATGCCGCTCGCCACCGTATCAAACGCCACCGAACTCGGGTCGCTGCCCATTTCCTTTTTCACTATCGGCACCCCTACCCTGTCGCTCCATATGGTCAGCTGATCCACCGCCGCCGCCCTGAAGGTATCGGCCGCGCCCAGCAGCACACTCTTGCCCGCCTTCTTAAAGTTGTAAGCCAGCTTGCCGATTGTGGTAGTCTTGCCCACACCATTCACCCCCACCACCAGTATCACATAAGGCTTCTTGCCCTTCGGCACGTCAAACGTGGCAAACTCATTGCCCGGCGCCTCGGTCAGCATGCCCATTATCTCCTCCTGCAGCAGGCGGTTCAGTTCGCTGGTGCCCAGGTACTTATCCTTAGCCACGCGCTTCTCTATGCGGTCTATAATGGCCACTGTAGTATCCACGCCCACATCAGCCCCCACCAGGGCATTCTCCACCTCGTCCAGTACCTCCTCATCCACCTTATCCTTACCCGCAATAGCCTTGGTAAGCTTCGTAAAAAAGCCCTCCTTCGTTTTCTTCAGCCCCTCATCCAGCGCCTGTTTCTGCTCAGTCTGCTCTTTATTGCGTTTAAATAATTTATCAAATAAGCCCATGATGTTTCGTTATGTAATCCCGATGGCTATCGGGAGAGGGTGCAAAATTAATCTTTATTAAATGGAATTGACAATAAGTAAAAAAGGAATTTGTGGAACGGGGTGCGGGATGGCTATTGAGCATCGTTGCGTCGCACTCTTGTACGTTCTGTTCTTTATTCATCTTGCCTGATAAACCACAATAGAAAAGCCCAATAGTAATTCGTCATTCAGGCGAAGAAGGAATCTCTCTAACCCATGCCCCCAGACAAATAGAAGTCCTGTCAATGCAAATGCAAACTTGAATATCCTGAAAAAAAGTATCTTTACTTCATATAAGATATAAATGGCAGTCGCAGTAACTATAGATTTCCGAAATACCTACCAGGTTGAACCTGTATCCGATGATTATAGGATCAGTAAATTTAATACCATCCTCAAGGACGGCACTTCCGAAGAATTGAAAATAAAAATCAGCAACAATGCCCATGAGTTAATGCCAAATGTGTATAACCTTGCCTTTGGGCCGGAAGATGATAAAGGAAAAATAAACGACAAAGCGGAATTACCCCATACCGATTATTCCAGGGTTTTTTCTACAATACTACTTGAAGCTTATACCTACCTTAGAAAGCATAAAACCGATTCTATTGGAATAGATGGTTCAGATATGAACAGGGCAATTTTATACTTCCGGTTTATTCAAAAAAATTATGATTACCTGACGGGTATTTTCAATATTTACGGGCTGAAGTACTATGTAAGGATTACCAGGTTTGGCAAAACTCAATATCAGAATCCGTTCGATTTCGATGATATTTTTTTAAAACCACAGTTGATAGAAAAAGGAGAAAAAATAAATTTTGATTCTTTGTACAATTATTTCGTTTTCGGTTTAAAAGAACAATTAAACATCATATCTTTGTAATGATTTTTTTGCAGAAAAGAAAAAAGGATTTAATTTTACGATTATGCATCCAGACCCAATAGTAGAAGCCAAGGTCCAGGACCTGATATACAGAACTGAAAAATACGGCAAGAAAATAAAAATGCGCCCCAGCAAGCGCGACAGATCTTCTTTGGAGCAATTTATTAAAACCAAAGAACAGGCCGATTTATTTATGAAAATGCTGAAGATGGCCTGATGCATTATCAGATTGATTATTTCCCCAACATTACTTTCCTTCTTCTGTCTCTCGCAACGCCTGTTTCTGCACACTCCTCTTTATTACGTTTAAATAATTTATCGAATACGCCCATGATGTTTCTTTATGTAATCGATGTCTATCGGGAGCGTGTGCAAAATTAATCTTTATTAAATGGAATTCGGCATCGTCCGCCATAGCTTTTTTAATGCGACCGTGGGAATAGGTAATTAAATTTTTTGTGGGACAGGGTGTAGGGATGGCTATTGAGCATTAAAGGCGATGGCACCATTCAAGTGAGGATTGCTGTTGCACTTTGCCCTACAATCATTGAGAGTAAGATGAAAAATCACAATTATCATAGGTCTCATTTTTCAATCCAACTTGATGTTAATAAAATCAATCAGATAAGAATACTAAAAACAACTTTGGTCCCATCTAAGCTTGACTCAATCTCCATTTTGCCTTCAAATTTACTGAGCCTGCTTTTCATTGAGGCGATGCCATTGCCAAAACGGATGGAGTTAGAAGTATCAAACCCTTTTCCATTATCTTTAATTTCGGTGATCAACATATTTCCTAATAATATAAATGAAAGGGACGCTTCAGTAGCTTTTGAATGTTTCATAATGTTATTCATAGCTTCCTTTATACATAAGAACAAGTTTCGCCTCAATTCGCCGTGCATAATCAATTCAGGGATTACCTCCGGTCTGCTGAAATGAAATTGAATTGATGAGCCATCAAAAAAACCAGCTGAATAAGTCCGTACATAAATAATAAAATCCTCCAGCTTATCATCTTTGGCACTCATTGTCCAGATAATTTCCCGAAGGTTATCGGACAATTTACCAGCCGAATTTACAATTTTCTCAATCTCAGGCTTTGTTGGGTTCTCCTCACTGGTTTTCAAGTTAACCACTTCGCTCAGTAGCCTTATTGATGTTAGCCCGGCGCCAAGGTCGTCGTGCATATCTGAGGCTATCCGGGTACGTTCTGTTGAAATAGCCTGGAGTTTTTCAAATTCACTTTTTTGTAAAGCCAGTTTCCGTTCCGTATACAGCCGCACAATCCACAAAGTCAGGCCTGCGGCAGCAAAGATCTCCAGAAGTATAAACCACCATGTTTCCCAGAAAGGCGGCATTATGATAATCTCTAGACTGGTCGGGCTATTCCAAACCCCATCTGGGCTTTGAGATTTCACTAGGAAGGTATAATGACCTGGAGGGACATTAGTATATGGAGCATTTCTTTTGTAATTACAATACACCCAATCCTTATCTATCCCTTCCATTCTATAAGCATATTTTATTTGTTTATTACTGTGGAAAAGTAAACAGGCAAAATCAATGTTTATGAAGTTTTCGTTGTATTTCAGATTAATAATCTGACGATTATTAATTGTTTTGTCTTTACCAAATACCGAAAATGAAGTGATTGTAACTTTAGGATTGTTAATACTGTGTTTTTGATTTTCTCCATCAATTTCAAATATCGAATATGGGGTGAGAATATAAATTTTTTTTGTAAACTTGCTATAATACAGGCTGTTTTTATTATCCGGGTAAATAATGTCATCAGGTAAAGGAAAACCTTCTTCTTCTCCATATATTTTATTCTGCAAAGAAGTAATATTAATATTCAACATTCCCAATTTTGACAAAGCCCATAAATTATCGTTATCATCAATGCAAAGTCCTTTTGACCAGGTGGTAGGCAAGCCCATATCAAGGTTAAAAAAACTAACTGAATCAGTATTCGGATCTACCCTTCCTATCCCCTGTTCCCTGGTTGTGAACCAAATAGCGCCATATTTATCTTCTTTTATATCACTTATATTCCACTCAGAAATCGGAATGTTACTATTTTCTTTATGCCCGAATTGTTTAATAGTAACGCCATCTTTTTGCAATTTATTTAATCCAGATGGTGTTCCTATCCAAATAGTTCCATTTTTTGCCTCACAAACTGAGCTGGCTTCATTGTTGGTGAGTTTTGATGGTGAGTTAGAACGGGAATCAAAAAAATGAAATTCATTTTTTAACGTATCATAAATTGCAAAACCTCTGCCACGGGTAGCTAATAAACATTTACCGTTTTGTCCTGATTTAATATCAACAATAAATGGATTGCCAGGGATTTCAATATGCTTTAAGACGGTAAGTTTATTTTTTACTATTGTATATTGGTTGAAATACGAAGAAAAAGTACACCAGAAATTGCCATTACCTGCGTCAATAATATTCCCAATAAAAGTATCATACCATTGCTTATCATTAAATTTTATTAGCTTTCTCGTTTCGGGTGAATATAATCCCATTCCATGGTAGCCTCCCATTAGAAAAGATCCATTCATTAATCTGTATAAACAAAAATAGCGATTAAACAGGCCTTCATTTCTTTCAATTCCATCCTTTGGTATGATGTTGATTCTATAATCTTTGAAATCATACTTTTCCAAATGCTCATTTCCAAGCCATATAATACCCTCCCTGTCACGAAAAATATAAACTAATTTACGATTATTTTCCATCAGGCTAGCAGGATTTAATTTGTCGGGTTGTATATTTTGAGTATATTTATTATATATATTATATATATACAATCCGGAATCAGTACTTAATAACAGAACACTATCATTAAATTGGTAAACATATCTATTTGCCAATTCTCTGTCTTTAGGATTTGGAAAAAACTGCTTAATCACACAATTCTTCCTGTTAATTAAGTAAAATCCATTTCTGTAAGAAACTGCCAAAAGGAAATTTCCAGCAAATGGTTTTAGATGATTCACTAAAATATATTCATGATTTATATTTATTTTAATTAATGAATCTATAAATTTACCCTGTTTGGCAACACTGTCATACCTCAAAATTCCTGAAATAGTAGCACACCAGATTATTCCATTTTCATCTTTAAAATAGTCATAAAACCTTGTAGGTTTTACACCAACTAAAGGGTATAAAGTGAATTTCTTACTGGCAACATTAAATTTAATTAGATTTTTACTTCCACCAATAATTAAATCACCATTTTCTTCACAACAAATATTATATAATCCATTTTCCGGCGTAATGTTAATACTAAAATGTTCGAACCATTCTCCATCGGAATGGTATAAGTAAAGCCATTTGTAAGATATAATCCATATGCGGTCTTTCGAATCTAAAAATATGCATCTGACCCTGTTTTCACATAACGAATTTGTATCTTTCGTATCATGCCTAAATGTCTTAAATGTATAGCCATCGAAACGGGATAAACCATTTTCGCAGGCAATCCACAAATAGCCGGTTTTGTCTTGATCAATACTTATTATTCCACCATCTGCCAAACCATCTCTGGAGGTATAATGTATAAAATGATTTTCGACTAGTTGGCTATATGCAGGACAATCCATAAAAATAGCCACGATATATAATGCATAGCAACAAACCCTCCACCAAGGTTTTTTAATTAAATGCGCTTTATATTTATTTATGGTGCTCAATAGTTGCTGCCCTGGCTGATGGCCATAAAAGCAAAAGCGAAAATTAATAAAATTATTATAGAATGTAGTAACACTTTAATGCTATTGCTGTTGCTAAATACTTGTTATTACCTTTACATCTTATGTCGAATGTAATAAATGTGGCTATAGTAGAAGATGTGCGCGACATCAGGGAGTCGCTTCAGGCGCTCATTGCAGGTATGCCAGGCTATCATTGTGCAGGTGTATATGCCACCGCCGAAGCCGCTATAGCCGATATGCCTGCCATTGAGCCCGATGTGGTGTTAATGGATATCAACCTGCCCGGCATCAGCGGTATAGAAGCAGTGAGGCAACTGAAGGAAAGGTTTCCTGAAATAAATTTCCTCATGTGCACAGTTTTCGAAGACACTGATAATATATTCCGTGCCCTTGAAGCTGGCGCAGGCGGCTATATTGTAAAAAATAATTCTCCTCTTAAAATACTGGAAGCTATAAAAGAAGTGAATGAAGGAGGCGCGCCCATGAGCGCTGCTATAGCCAAAAAAGTAATCAATTCTTTCCGTAAAGTAGTTAAAGAGCCATCGCCAAGACATGCCCTGCTCTCCGCGAGGGAAATGGAAGTGCTGCAGCTCCTCTCGAAAGGACTGCTGTATAAAGAAGCCGCCGACCGGCTGCATCTGAGTGTGGAAACAATAAGAAGCCATTGCAGCAAGATATACGAAAAACTACAGGTAAACACCAAGCTGGAAGCCATAAATATTGTTTTCGGAAAAAGGTAATTGGTAATCTAATTTATTCAATCAGAATAATCTATGAATTATTAAAACCCGATGGGCTTCAATTTGAATAGCTCCGGGTTTCACCGGGAGCTATTTTGTAAAGACATTCAACCCCAATGGAGATGAACATGTGAATGAAAATACCATAATTTCTATTCAAGAAATTGAAAATTTCTTTTAGACCCACCACACTTTTTTCCCCATCCATTCACACTAAAGTGCTATTGCACAACTGTCCTTTAGCTCCAACCTTTGCAATCAGATAATTTCATCTTTAATTAAAATCATCTTAAATGAAAACACAAAATCTCTTTCTGCCACTCTTGTTTTCAGGCTGCATTGCTGGCAACTCATTAAACGCTCAATCGCTCGACCGTTATGTAGTGGGTGCTGCTGGCAACTATTCCACCGCCTCATGGGGTTCACTTTCAGCCACTGTTGGCGAAGGGGTTATTAATACTTCCATCACACCTTCCGCAATCCTTACTCAGGGATTTCAGCAACCAACCCGCAGCAATGTTGCGGTTTACCAGGTAGCAGCAAGCAATGCATCAGTAAAGGTTTATCCCGTGCCTGCCACCGATGTGGTTAATGTGCAGATCATTAGTGACAACCCTGCGGCCCGTTTATCAGTTAGGCTTTATGACCTTCTGGGTCAGCAATTGGTATTGCCTTCCCAGGAATCGGCCACCGGTATTGCAACAAATCGCACCTTCGATATCAGTTCCATTGCCAGTGGACAATATTTTATAATGGTAACAGACGAACTTAACCAGTTGACAAAAACAATTCAATTTACCAAGCTCAACTAACCATAAAACAAGCTAAAAAAACAGAAATTATGAAACAGATCAAACAACTATTATTCGCACTCACACTGATGATAACATCAGGCGTTTACGCACAAACTCCACAATTTGTAAATTACCAGGCCGTGGCCCGCGATGGCAGCGGTAATATACTGGCCAATACAGCTATCGGTGTGCGCTTTACTATTCATGATGCCGGCACCGGCGGCACGGTACAATACCAGGAAACCCAGACAGCTACAACCAACTCCTATGGGCTGTTCAACCTGCACATTGGCAGCGGCACACCTGTATCGGGCACAATGGGTGGCATAATCTGGGGTACCAACACCAAGTACCTGCAGGTGGAAATAGATCCCTCCGGTGGCACCAGCTATGTAGATATGGGTGCTCAGCAACTGGTAAGCGTGCCTTACTCGCTTTATACCGAAAATGCCGGCAGCGCCGGCACACTTACAGGAACAGTACCCATGGGTGGCGATGTAAGCGGCACCAACAGTGTAGCAACTGTAACTGCGCTCCAGGGCAAAAGCATCAGCACGACAGCGCCCACCACCGGGCAGAGCCTGGTATGGAATGGCACCGCATGGACCCCAACAACCGATGCATCTGGTGTAAGCTCCATAACAGCCGGGGCAGGACTTTCCGGTGGCACAATTACCACTTCCGGCACAATTAGTATGCCCAGTGTGGGCACAGCAGGCACTTATGGCTCTGCTACACAGGTTCCTGTTTTCACCACCGATGCTCAGGGCCGGGTTACAAGCGTTACCAATACTACCATTCCGGCAAGTGGCACTGTTACATCGGTTACCGCAGGCTCAGGGTTATCCGGAGGCACTATCACGGGCACAGGTACTATCAGCCTGCCATCTGTGGGCACAGCAGGAACCTATGGCTCTGCTACACAGGTACCGGTATTCACCACCGATGCGCAGGGCCGGGTTACCAGCGTTACCAATACTACGATACCCACAGGAGGTTCTGTTACTTCGGTAACCGCAGGTACCGGGTTATCCGGAGGCACTATCACCGGCACAGGTACTATCAGCCTGCCATCTGTGGGCACCGCAGGCACTTATGGCTCTTCTACACAAGTTCCAGTATTCACCACCGATGCCCAGGGCCGCGTAACCAGCGTCACCAATACCACTATTCCAACAGGTGGTTCTGTTACCTCAGTTACTGCAGGTACTGGGTTATCGGGCGGCACCATTACAGGCTCTGGCACCATCAGCCTGCCTCCGGTAGGTGCGCCTGGCACTTATGGCTCATCAACACAGGTACCGGTGATCACTACTGATGCTGAAGGTAGGGTAACTGCTATTACCAATACTACTATAGCCACTGGCGGCAGCGGCACAGTTACATCCATCAATACCTCCGCTCCGCTCACAGGAGGGCCTATAACTGGTACAGGTACAATAGGTATGGCTACATCGGGGGTTACAGCCGGTAGTTATGGCACAGCTACACAGGTACCGGCTATTACTGTAGATGCCTATGGAAGAGTTACAAGCGCAACCAATACCACCATTACAGGTTTAGCCCCCGCCGGCGCTGCCGGTGGCGACCTTACCGGAACCTACCCCAACCCTACTTTAGCGACCAGCGGCGTAACAGCAGGCACTTATGGCAGCGCTACCGCCATACCCAAAATTACAGTTGATGCTAAAGGACGCACTACTGCCGTATCTACTTATACAATAAATGCTTTGCCATCAGGTACTCTCTCAGGCCAGATGCTCTACTGGAACGGTACTGCATGGGCGCTTGTCAGTACTGGAGGAAACGGACAGGTATTGACGATGAGCGGCACAGGTCCTGCCTGGACAAATACAGTCCCTACGCTTACTACCAATGTAGTAACCAGTATTACCACATCTACTGCAAGCTGTGGTGGCAATATAACCAGCAGTGGTGGCAGTGCAGTAACTGTAAGTGGCATATGCTGGAGTACCACCCCAAGCCCCTCAGTGGCATTAACCACCAAAACCACAACCGGACCATTGTTTGGATCATTTACCAATAGTATTACCGGCCTTATGTTTGGCACTACCTACTACGTGCGGGCCTACGCCACAAATGCCGCTGGTACTGCTTATGGCAACGAATATAGTTTCACCACTCCTATGCTTGCCATAGGTTCCAGCTTTGGTGGTGGTAAATTGGCTTATATTCTGCAAGTGGGTGACCCTGGTTATGACCCCAATAATCCTCATGGCCTCATTGCCGCGCCTACCGACCAAAGCACAGGTACTGCATGGGGAGGGTCATCATGGCTGGTAGGTGCTTTTGGTTCAGCTCTTGGCACCGGAAGACAGAATTCCCGGACCATATTTAATAATGGTCAGAATATATCGGGTTTTTCGGGGTTTCCCTCTGTTGATGCTTATACTGTTTGTGCTTCGCTGACCTTGGGTGGTTATACAGACTGGTATCTGCCAAACATTGATGAGTTAAACAAACTATTAGCTAATTATACTGCGATAGGCGGTTTTTCCGCTCCTGGCGTTTTATATTGGAGTTCAACTGAGGTGAATGGTACTGAAGCACAGGACAATGGAGTAAGTATACCCGCCGGTTATGATACTAAAACTTCGAGTGAGCATGTGCGGGCTGTTCGGTCTTTTTAAAAATAATTATTTAAAAATAAAACAAAGGAAGCTGAAAATCTGATCAAAGAGTAGGCGGAAAAAAGAATAATATTCTTAACCAGGTAATTGATAGGATCAACAAGTGCATTTGTTAACTTTAACTACCGGGAAATAAAACTGCGTGCAAAAAACTACGCGTTTCAGTTATTTATATTTTAAGGCAAAAAATCTCTTAATCATTAAATATAAAATATTATGAACAAACTCACAGTCTATGCAATTATTTGGCCAAATACACTAATTCATCAATATTCGCCATACTTTTATAACGAAATTATCACACCACATACGCCACCATCAGTAATCTATCCGGATAATGTCACAGGATCTGGTAACCCCGTATTAGAAAACCCCCATGTACAATATGTATATGGAGGCTCTTTCTTTAATGGCGCGTTCTACAATTTACTAGACCCGAATACAAACCTGCCGTATATTTCTTATAATAATGAAGATGGGATTTTTACACAAACGAACTACTATTTCCCAAGACCTTTCAACATTTCACCACCTCCTCCGTCTGCCTCATATCTGCAAACCAGCATCTATTTAATGGACATTACAAATAATCTTCCATTGTCATTAGCTGTAGCTACAGGGTCAATTACCGAAAATTCTATCACTTGCATACCTTCAAATAAATTAAATCTAGATACTATTCCAGGCACTAATCCACCAGTCAACTTGAATAACAATGAACCATATTTTCGGTTTTTAGCTACAAATGGACGCTTTGAATATCCATGTAAACCTGAATCTATAAATAGCCCGGAATTCCATGTTACATTAAATGATTTTACCAATAACCTTGGAACTTACACTTTTGCTAAATGGTTTAATATAGACACACTGGAATTTATTAATTCAAATGTATTAACAATTCCAGAGAATACATACTTAAATGTAATGGGTTGTTTCAATTGTACCCCGCCTATTAAAATAATTAAGATTCCTCCTGTCAATGAATCTACACTTGTTAATACTATTGTTGTGCTTGGAGAGGGTGGGGTCATGCAAGTTATCCCAGGTGATAGTGGTAATACTGACTATATTGGTTCAGGTCCTTTAGTTGAAGTTATGCAAACTATGACAAAATGAAATTAGTAGGATCCACTGGTCTAAGGTTGTTCTCAAAATATAAAATGGGCTACTGGACGAAGAGTCTCGCTTCGTGCAAATATGCCGAAGCCCCGCTTCCGAGTGCACATTTTCAGTCTGACGCGAGTTTGGGGCGTGGGTGGGTGTATACACAACTCGTGTCTCAGCAATCTTATCAGTTTGTTGAAAACCCCGATACCTCAGGGCAACTGGTGTTTCCACGAAAAATAAATATGCCTGAAAATTAGGATATTCCAACTATTCAACATACCTTAGTTCCAAATTTTATAATTAATTAAAATTTATTAAACTATGAAACAACCCTTATTTTATCCAGAATATTTCGAAGAGCTTTTTATCTGCTCAGATACCAGGCACCCACTTTCCCTGCTATTGAGTCAAATGAAAATCGAATATTCAAACATTCTCGATAATTTCGGCAATTGAAAATTGCATATTTTTATTTACCCTATGCAATTGGATGCATTGCTACATTTTCACATTACCACATTTTCACATTATTTAGCGGCATATAACGGGATATGATGAGATAATCATAAATTTATTTATATCAGCCACCAGCAAGGGTTTCAGCATTTACCATTATCCCATACCACTTTTTTTGAGACAATGGGATAAACAGCAATACTTGGGCTGAGGATAAAAATGATCACTTTTATAAAAATGGACTTTGTGCCCATTCAGTTATAAACTTGCCTCCATAAAAGCTAATTAGGTATGTGGTATGATTTTGCCTGCCCGTACCGAAAAGGTACGTTCGGGCGGGTGTACTTGGTGTTCAACTTTGTGAACTTTGTGGTAAAAGTGGTTACCAAACCCCTGCTCAGGTTCCCAATTCCGCACCAGATGCGATATGATGAGATAATCAGAAATTAATTTATATCAGCCACCAGCAAGGGTTTCAACGTTTACCATTATCCCATTCCACTTTTTTTTGAGACAATGGGATAACCAAACAAAAGGCCTTTTTCGGGAGGCTGTATTTTTCAAGGTTGAAGTATAGTATTAAAAATAATCTTTGCAAATTGCGCCTTCGCACCTCCGTGTGATATTTTCCTATGATGTTTAATTTTGTCTAATAGATACAACTTGATGGTGCAAATTCCCCCTTGCCGCGCAGCTTTTGCGTGCAAGCGAAGGAGGAGCCTCGGGATGTAAATCACGCTAAATTATAATTATTACTATCTATAAACCAATGCATTAAAACACCAGATTTTATTGAATCTGGCAAGGATCTCTGAATTTAAATCCAGACTCCAAACTCTCCACCTCCTCAAACAACAACAAAGGCTGCCCGAAAGCAGCCTCTGTAAAATATATCCGGCAATTGTAAACTGCCAACCGATAATTATGGGAATATACCCAGTTCCTCATAAGCCATACCCACCTTGTTGATGGCTACTGTGAAGGCTGCAGTACGCATATCCACACCTGGCAATGAAAGCATAGCCTCACGGATCTCATGATAAGAACCGATCATAGTATCTTCCAGTCCGCTGTAAACCAGATCAACTTCATCAGGGCCATGCAGCAACAGTGTACGCTCTGTATCAGATACCCTTTTGCCGGTCAGGCCTTCTACTGCCTGGAGGATAGTGCCATACTGGTTTTCACTGAAACGTTTGTCCATACGGCCAAAACGAACGTGGCTCAGGTTCTTCAGCCATTCGAAGTAAGAAACCGTAACACCACCAGCATTCAGGTACATGTCGGGAACAATTACCACACCCTTGGCGCCCAGTATTTCATCGGCTTCTGGTGTCAGCGGGCCATTGGCAGCCTCACCTATAATCTTAGCCTGTATACGGCCGGCATTGCCGCCATTGATAACGTTTTCAAGAGCTGCAGGTATCAGGATGTCGCAAGGTTGCTCCATAGTATCTGATCCATTGGCAAAGTTGGTTGCACCGGGATAATTCAGTATAGAACCGGAATTCTTACGGTGATCAACCACCTTATATATATCCAGGCCCTTGGCATCATAGATACCACCTTCATATTCCGATAAGCCCACAATGATTGCGCCATTATCGAAGAAGAACTTGGCAGCATGATACCCCACATTTCCCAGACCCTGAATAATTACCTTTTTACCTTCAATACCCGGAGTGAGACCCAGCTTACGCATGTCTTCAGCTACATTGCACAACTCCCGGATACCATAATATACGCCAAGGCCGGTAGCCTCTGTACGGCCACGCACCCCACCCTGAGAAACGGGTTTGCCGGTAACGCATGCCTGAGCATCTACTTCACCTGGTTTCAGGGAAGCATAAGTATCTACTATCCAGCTCATTTCACGACCGCCTGTACCGTAATCGGGAGCAGGCACATCAACGCCCGGGCCAATAAAGTTTTTCTTAACCAGCTCGGAAGCATAACGGCGGGTGATCTTCTCCAGTTCGAACGTAGTATATTTCTTAGGATTGATCTTGATACCGCCTTTTGCTCCGCCAAAGGGAACATTTACAATTGCACATTTGTAGGTCATCAGGGAAGCCAGGGCCATAACTTCGTCCTGGTTCACATCCATACTGTAGCGGATACCACCCTTACAAGGCAATTTGTGATGGGAGTGCTGCACACGGTAGGCTTCAATAACTTCGATGTTATCGCCTATTCTTACCGGGAATTTCATCCTGTAAACTGAGTTACAGGCCTTGATCTGTTCCAGTATCCCTGACTCGAAACGGGTGTATTTTGATGCTTTATCAAAATTGCGCTCTACGCCCTCAAAAAAGCTGTAATGAGCTTGTGCCGCCTTGGCAATTACTGTTTCCACTTTGTTGAATTTTTAAATTATTAATAATTGGATTAAGCTGATTTTTCTTTTTCTAACCTGCTGATTTTGCGGTCGAGCATTACGAGGTAAGCAAAAATTCCCGCAAAGATAGTAGCTAATACCGTAACCACAACGTATATTTTGCCATTTGAGCGCATGGTATCGGCCATCTCAGTTTGCGCTGATGCAAAACTGACCGAAATCATTAATAAATAGATGGTTATTATAATGAATCTGCCCATTTTTTTGTTGTTTTATTTACTATTTGTTACAATCAGGAGCACTATTTTTCTCCCCTTATATTCCTCTTTTCCGATTCAAAATCCCATTTCTCTTCCAGGCCAAATTCCCTGGCGTACTTTACGATACCAAGCCTTATTTTGAGGGTTGCTATCCACATACCCAATAAAATCCAACCTATAACAGCAGGATAAAAAACCATCCTCATACCACTATCCAGATCATATTGCTTAAATGCCGGATTACCGCCATTGCCCGGATGCAATGAATCAACCATTCGGGGCAGAATAAAAATAAGGGGAATCATCATTGCAAATGCAAAAACATTATAAACCGCGCTGATCTTCGCCTTCTTTTCGTCATCTTTAAGCCCGCCCCTGAGAATGGTATAGGCAAAATAAATAAGCATACTCAGTGCAGTGCCCAGTTGCTTGGGGTCATTGCTCCATGCTGCGCCCCATGTATATTGCGCCCACTCCATGCCGGTGAGCATACCCAATATGCTGAAGAAAATACCCGTATTGGTAAACTGCACAGCATACACATCGTCTTTTAAATCTCCTGTTCTCAGATATTTTATTGAGTAACCGAATGCCCCGACAAATAAAACAATCATGGTAAACCACATAGGCACATGAAAGTAAAGGTTACGGATTGTTTCGTTGAGTATATTAAGCCGGGGTACGGGCATCAGAAATCCTCCAACTACTGTATAGCCCACCAGCAAGAAACACAATATTTTCCACCACCAGCTACGCATCAGGTATCTTAAATTTTTTGTAAAAGTAATGGATTACATGTGGATGTGGAAATGAAATATTTGCCAAAACCACTAACCTTCAAACATTTTTAAACAGCTCACCTACATCCAATGAAAAACCAGGAAGTAGGGCAGATAAGATCTTATCTTCTTCAAACAGATATCCGCCTGCAATCAGTTTACCGTTGGTTAGCAAGTATACCTGCACCGCTTTTTCCCTCGGGTCAACAATCCAGTATTCCAGTACACCGGCTTCCTCATATACCTCATACTTGTATTTAAGTTCCTTTTTATTATTGGCAGGTGAAAGGATTTCTATTATTAAATCAGGCGCTCCGAGACAACCCTTAAAATCTATTTTGGAAGGATCGCACACCACACAGAGATCGGGTTGAAAAACTGTTATTATATCGTTATCTTCTTTTGATTTACGAGGGAACCGGACATCAAAAGGAGCAGCAAAAATCTCACATTCTTTACCTTTAAGATAGGTTCCAATTTCCAGGCTTATTCGTAGCGTAAGCCGTTGATGCGTAGTGTTTGGAGCGCTCATCTCGAAGATACGCCCTTTTATCAACTCAACACGTTCCTCAAATTTCCATTTAAGGTAATCGGCATAGGTGTACAACTTGTTTAAATCAAGGTCCGATAGTTCCATGTTCTGGTCATTTTACATATAAACTATGATACAAACACAACATCTTACCCCTTCAAAACAGTTCTGCTGATAACAATACGCTGCACCTCGCTTGTGCCTTCATATATCTGTGTGATCTTTGCATCGCGCATCAGGCGCTCCACATGAAATTCCTTTACGTAGCCGTAACCGCCATGTATCTGCACCGCTTCGCTGGTTACAAACTGCGCAATATCAGATGCAAACAGCTTAGCCATAGAAGCAGATAATGTATAATCAAGTCCCTGGTCCTTGGTCCAGGCTGCTTTATGTACCAGCAGACGGGCAGCCTCAATCTGAGTAGCCATATCCGCTAATTTGAATGCGATAGCCTGATGGTTGGATATTTCGGTGCCAAATGCTTTGCGTTCTTTAGAATATTTAAGGGCCAGTTCGTAAGCGCCGCTTGCTATACCAAGTGCCTGGGCTGCAATACCGATGCGGCCACCAGCCAATACTTTCATTGCAAAAGTGAAACCGAAACCATCATCACCTATGCGGTTTTCCTTAGGCACTTTTACATCCTGGAACATGATGCTGTGCGTATCACTGCCGCGGATACCCAGTTTATTTTCCTTGGCGCCCACCATTACGCCATGAGCGTCTTTTTCAACTATCAGCGCATTAATTCCTTTATGGCCTTTTTCAGGATAAGTCTGGGCAATTACAAGGTAGTAAGAGGCTGAGTTACCATTGGTAATCCAGTTTTTGGTGCCGTTTAGCACATAATGGTCGCCCATGTCCACAGCAGTCGTGCGCTGCGATGTTGCATCGCTGCCTGCCTCCGGCTCGCTGAGCAGGAAGGCGCCTATTTTCTGGCCACTGGCCAACTGTGTGAGGTATTTCTGTTTCTGCTCTTCATTGCCATATTTCTCCAGGCCCCAGCATACCAGTGAGTTATTTACGCTCATACAAACCGATACCGACGCATCAATCTTGGAAATCTCTTCCATAGCCAGCACATACGAAATAGTGTCCATACCTGAACCACCATACTTTGGGTCAACCATCATACCCATGAAACCGAGTTCGCCAAGCATTTTGATCTGTTCGACGGGAAATTTCATTTTTTCGTCGCGCTCTATAACGCCGGGTAGTAATTCATTCTTTGCGAAATCGCGTGCAGCCTGGCGCACAGCTTTATGTTCTTCTGTAAGCTGGAAATTCATAATCTGGAGAATTGGGCTGCAAAATACGGCGAAAAAAACGCAAAACCTAACGATAAAAGGTTAGCCAAAATAACAACAAAGTATTCTTGCCGAGAAAAATCTCATAATCGATTAATCAGATAGTAATAGAATCAAATATTGCTTAATCAAATAGAAATCTATATGCTCCAGGACAATCATTAATTATTGCTTTTGAACAACCATGCTTATCATGGTTATTCATATTTCCTAAGAATTCACCACGAATGAAAATTGAGGCTTCTATTGTTTTAGAATCTTCAGAAAAATTCCAGTTAACATATACATCCTCCTGATTTATTATTGGGTTCAGTTTGAAACCTGGTTTAATATTCTCCAATGGCATTACAAATGTATCGCCGCTTTCCAAACTAGAATTATCCATTTGGTTTAATTGATTATACAACCAGAGATGAGCTATGATTTTCTTTTTTTTAAGCAAATAGGCATAAGCCACATGTCCTTCATCTTCTATGATGACAGAATAGTAGGGTTTATTACTACAAATATACTGATGGTAAAATCCTTTCATTTTAACTACAATATCCATAAAGATAACTCACTTATACAATTTATCACTGCTACTTCCTATTTTACACCCAAATTCACAATAATGAAAATCGCAGTACTCGGTGCAGGTATGGTCGGCCGCACAATGGCAATTGACCTCTGCAAACAATATGATGTAACCTCTTTTGATATAAGCAAGGATTCTTTGGCAATTCTAACAGCAAAAGAACCTGGAATAAAAACTGTTCGGGCTGATCTGGGTAACTTCAACAGTTATAATGAATTATTGTCGGGGTTTGATTTTGTGGTGCTGGCTGTGCCTGGCTTTATGGGATACCGGGCGTTGGAAACGGTTATCAAGGCAAAGAAGAATGTGGCTGATATTTCATTCTTTCCGGAGGATGCAAGGGAACTGGATGCTCTGGCTAAGGAAAATAATGTTACAGCAATAGTAGATTGCGGAGTTGCTCCGGGCATGAGCAATTATGTATTGGGGTACCACAATGCGCAAATGGAGGTAACTTCATTTGAATGTATGGTTGGCGGATTGCCAAAACAGCGCATAAAACCTTTTGAATACAAAGCACCATTCTCCCCAGTTGATGTGATAGAAGAGTATACCCGCCCTGCAAGGCTTATGGAGAATGGGCATATAGTAACCAAACCCGCACTGAGTGAACCGGAACTGATAGACTTTGAAGAAGTCGGCACTCTTGAATCATTTAATACCGACGGGCTGCGGTCTATACTGTTTACTATGAGCCATATTCCGGATATGAAGGAGAAAACCCTTCGCTATCCCGGCCATATAGACCTTATAAAGGCTATGATGAAAGGTGGTTTTTTTGATGAAAATAAGATCAATGTGAATGGCTACAATATCTCGCCTTTAGATTTTACATCAGCAGTACTAAAAAACCAATGGAAACTGGACGCTGATGAGGCGGAGTTTACGCTGATGAAAATTATAGTGAGCGGACAGCAGAATGGTTTGCCCAAATCTATAACCTATACCTTATTTGATGAGTATGATGCCACAACTCAGACCTCATCTATGAGTCGCACCACTGGCTATACCTGCAATGCCACCCTCCACCTGATCATGAATAAACTATTTACAGAAAAGGGTGTTTTCCCGCCGGAACTGGTTAGCAAGGATGAGGCTTGTTTTGAGTTTGTAATGAATTATCTGAAGGAAAGAGGTGTGCTATACAGGGTAAGTTAAACTCGTTATTTCTGGCTTAAAATGTGGTATGACTAAATAAAAATGCTGGTATAATTTATTAATTCTACCTTACCACATAAATTATTCAGCAATGAAATTAAATTTCCCGGTTTTGGTGTTTATGTGTGTCATGTTCTTTTCGTGTACCAGGGGCATATCTGGCGCGGGAGTTTTTAAAAATGAAAAGATAGAACCCGCTCTCAGGGCATCTATGGAAAAGATGAACCTGCAGGTATATGAATATCTTAGAGAGGACAACTATGAAATGCTCAGCCAGTTATTTTCTGATAGTCTGAAATCCAGAATTCAGCCGGCATTTGAACAAAAGTTTTTACCTCAAATACAGAAGGTAGTAAGAGGACGCGCTTATAAAAAATTTGATGACTTTTATATTAAGCGACAGGACCCGAAAGATACAATCCTTATTTCTTCAGGTAAGGGAGACAATGCATATCACTTAAAATTCCTCGTGCCTGATAAAGAGATATTTGCTTCAATGGTAACATCCGGCGATTCTCTGAATGAAGTAATGATTACACTTATTTATGTTAAAGATAACGGGAAATGGAAGATTTTGAATTTAATGGGTGAAGATTACAGCCTTAACCGTATGGATGCAATAGCGGCTTACAAGTATTCTCAAAAGTTGGAAACCTGCGGAGACCTTATGGATGCCTACAATATCCAGACTTTATCAGATCATTGCATGAATCCCGGAGGCGGTATTTTCACTTTTGATAAAGCTGCGGAGATGAGGCAATACAGTGATTCTCTTTTGGCTAAAACCAAAGCCAGGTATACTTTTCCGGTAAGTGTATCACAGATGGCGAGCAAGCCATCTATATTCAATATTCATTATGAAGTAGTGGATCATCATTTCGCGCCTATGATAATGTATATTTCAACCATTAAAGTTTCAGATACTGTGGAACTGAAAAGAGAGAATAATGATATGCAGAAGATAATCGGCACATTATTTACCGGTATAGACAAATACAACCGGGCCCTGCTTTACCGGGCATATAATGAAATGCCGGATGGCAAAAATGATCCAAGGTATTATGGGTATATTCAACGACTGAACTAGCCTGTTCCCGAACGTCGAATGAAAGATTCCCAAAAAATCAGATAAAATATTTCGGTATAAATTTTATTTTTGTAAAAACAGCAGTCATGAGACATTCATTACCTTCATTAATATTTGTTGCACTTTTCTTGTTCATCGCAACCAGTGCCAGGGGTCAATATATTATCACCTTTGCAGGCATAGGAGCTACCCCTGGATATTCAGGTGATGGCGGACCGGCCACCGATGCTAATATGCGCGGGCCATCGGATATTGCATTTGATGCCTCATGGAATCTTTATATAACTGACTTTATCAATAATGTGATCCGTAAGGTGGATACTTTTGGTATCATTACTACTGTGGCAGGCACAGGTTATGGTGCAGGAAGCACCGGTGGCGGAGGTGGATTCACGGGAGATGGCGGGCCAGCAACCAATGCAGAACTTAATGGCCCTTATGGTCTGGCTGTTGATGCCCTGGGAGATATAATATTTGCCGATGGCTATAACCATGTGGTGAGGATGGTAACCCCGTCAGGCACTATAAGCACAATAGCAGGCAACCATAGTGTGGCCGGCTACCTGGGTGACGGTGGCGCTGCTACTGATGCCAGACTGAATAACCCGGTAGGCATTGCCATAGATAAAGCCGGTAACATCTATATTGCGGACGACCATAACAATGCCATACGTAAAATAAATACTTCGGGTACCATAACCACTGTTGCCGGAGGAAATACTACCGCCGGGTATAGTGGCGATGGCGGGCAAGCCACTGCTGCCCAATTGAGTCTGCCGATAGGAGTTGCGGTTGATACGGCAGGCAACCTTTTTATTGCCGACTCGCACAACAACGCAATACGCAAAGTGACAAAGACAGGAATTATCAGCACTTATGCCGGTTCCGCAACTGCCGGTTATACCGGCGATGGCGGCCTTGCAACTGCAGCACTGCTTGACTCCCCAACCAGGGTTAATTTCGATGATTCGGACAATCTGTATATCTCGGATTACTATAACAATGTAGTTCGCAAAGTAAATCATGTTACCGGTATTATCACCACTATAGCAGGCGATGGATTCGGGTATGGTTCGGGCGGAGCTACCGGCGGGTATAGCGGCGATGACAGCCTGGCTATAAATGCTGAATTATATCTGCCACAAGGAGTTGCCTTCGACCTCTATCACCGGATGTATATCTGCGACCGATTGAATGATGTCATCAGGCGGGTTGGCCCTCAGCCGCCTGTTGATCATACATATGTCGGGAGTATTTATGGCACCGGGAGTTCACAGCTTACTATTTATCCTAATCCTTCTTATTCCGGTGCAATAACAATAAACCTGACATCAAAAACCAACTGCGAAGTGCAGGTAACTATAACGGATGTTTTGGGAAAAACGGTACAAAAGAAGGTTATTGAAACAAATAAGCCATCAACAATAAATATGGATAAAATAACCGGTATCTATTTTCTTAATGCAATTACGGAGGAAGGTGAATGGAATGCTAAGATAATTATGGCCGAATAGCGCATCGGGCTTATATAGGTACTTTACAGGGATTATATCCCATCCAGTATTATATATTATTCAATTGAAAAGCTATTATTTAACTTAAACAAAAACTAAAAATCATGACTTTATGTATTGACATTAACTGGCCGGGATGGAATGTATTGAGCTCCATTGGCACTTTTGCAGGTTCGGTAATTGCTGCAATAGCATTAATTTATGCCTACAAAACATTGAAGAAAACACAGGTAAGTATTGACAGCTCGAATAAAATTGCAGAATTTGATGTTTATATGAAAATTGCAGACAGGATATATGACAAGGATACAGATGAACTTATTAATGCATGTATCAACAAAACTTTAATTGTCGACAATTCCATACCAGACATTGCAAGAATAACCGGTCAAATAAAGGTAACAGATAATTATTTAGAACTAAAGTTAATGAATGTATTGAATGATCTTGCCATATTCAGTAAAGTAGGCGTAATTACTTTGGAAAGAATATCTACCGGATATGGTTATGTGATTTTGATTGTATGCGACAATAATGAAATCAGGCAGTTTATAAAAAATGTGCGAATAAAATACCCTGGCAGTTATGGTAGTTTGGAAACCTTATGGAATGATGTAATTAAAACAGATTTAGAAAATAACTTCAGAAAATCCTTTATTGATTAAATAACCCAATATCCAAAACACAAACCATCCGGCAAGGCAAGGATCATAGTCGCACATTACCAGTCTTCAGGAGCCAATTACATCCATTAGGGCAGGTGATGCAATAATGCTAAATAGCAGCAATGAGGCTGGAAACTAATTCTTTAGCTTATACCTATATTACCCTCAGCCCATAATAATATTGCCCGCACGCCACCCCATCGAACTCCGCAATGCCGGGCAGGAAGCCCCATCGCTCAAAACCTGCTTTTTCAAGTAGCCTAATGCTGGCCGTGTTGCGGTCGAGGAGTATGGCCAGCAGAGTTTTGTATCCCAGATCGCGGCAGCGGCTGATGGCATGACTGAGGAGCATAGTACCTATGCCCTGCCCTTGGTATTTGAGATCTAGAAAATAACTGATTTCTACAGCATACTTCAGGGCGTTTCGGCGCTTCCTGTAGGGGCTGATGCTGAGCCATCCAGCCACCCGGTTATCCAGCTCAAATACCAGTACCGGGTAGCCTTCTGCCATGTGCTGCTGAAACCAGCCGAGCCTGTCTTCTGTATTCATCGGCTCCGTAAAGCATGTCTGAAACCGGGCCTCTATAGCCTGGTTATAGATAGCGGTTATGGCTTCGAGGTCTCCGGTCTGTGCATCCCTGATCATAAAATTGCTGCTGTATCTGCTGTCATTCTGGAATCAATACATTTCTGTTGCTTCGTATTTCTGTAATCACCTCGCTGCCTGATTCAAAAAGCCTCAGCCATGGCGAAGATGCATCTTCAAAATGGGCCATGGGCTCCTGTGCGGCAAAAAGGCCTTTATTGGTGAGGAGGTAAAAACGGATGCAGCCCTTCGGCGGCAAATCGGTGG
>Ga0214164_1000269_pt1 | contig 35999 bp, 20 predicted proteins | sample TroBogepilimnion_13_FD_153003 | JGI IMG/M metagenome (GOLD analysis project Ga0214164, IMG submission 153003) | Freshwater microbial communities from Trout Bog Lake, WI - Practice 03JUN2009 epilimnion v4 | ecosystem: Environmental > Aquatic > Freshwater > Lake > Epilimnion/Euphotic zone ...
AGGAGCAACGGGATTGACTGGCGTTACAGGAATGACGGGACCGACGGGAATGACGGGACCTGTCGCGGGATCGGATACGCAGATCATCTATAACAAATTGGGATCCGCAGGTGCTACGGGCGTGTTCACCTACAATTACACCAGCGGAACACTCAATGTGGGTTCGCTAGTAGTCAACAATGGAATCTCCGTGAGCGGAAATGTTTCATTCACAAGCAACTTTACTTACACCCCAACTACTGGACAACTACTGCTAGGGGCAGTTATACCGGCCTACACAATAGGATCGGCCGTTTACGCTATAGGTTCGTCAGCCAGTGGAACCTTAAATTCACCAACAAATCTTACAAGTGTGAATACGGTAGGCGGAACATGGGGATCGTTTAGTGGTAGTTCGTTTGCTTTGTCCTCTCTAACATTTGGAACAGGTATATATTCAAGCGGCAGCGCGACTTACACCAATGGAGGAACGATAAATGCTGTATTCCAGTTTAGTGTAGCAGTTGCGGGGTATAGTACCGGTAACTCCAGTTTATCATTTTCGTTCGGGACCTCGACTGGAAATTACACAGTGACTTACATCGGATCGGGATCGGGGACAACATCACTTACTCTAACGAATCCAGCCTCCGCAACCGTGTATACTTTCTCGTCACCTTTTCCGGTGTATATACAGGTTATTCGTACAGGTACATCACTAGTCTTTCAGTTTAGTACAACGTCGTTTGCGTCAGTGGCGACAGTTTACACGACACCGGCAATTACATCAACAGATGTATTTATCGTAAATAGCGTTGTGAATATGAACTACACCGGAAATTCAATTGTTAATTTCAAGGTGTACGCCGTCAGTATAGGGTCTCCTTACACCACGTTAGAGGTAGACGGCCCAGTCGTTATTAACGACAGCGCGTATTCTGGAACAAATGCTTTGACTATATCGGGACCCACCCTGATCCAAGGCGGTCTTACAGTTTCTGGAAATATAACATCTACAGCGGGAACCACCACGCTCAGTTCTCTGACGGTCAACAGCTTATCCGGAACGACTATGACCGGAGATCTCAACATGAACCTCAAAAACATTACCAATTTAGGTGCGGACGGGTTTTCGTTGAATTCTCTGACTGGAGGGATCACTGTGACCAACGGTTCAGTAAACGCATCAGGGACGGTATACGGGGGGGTGTATAATTACTACAAATTCACTACATCTTCCGCGATTACTTCGGTAGGAACTATTCCCAATGTATACTACTTTGCGGTAGGCGGTGGAGGCGCGGGCGGATATAACCAAGGCGGTGGTGGAGGTGCTGGCGGTCTACAAACCAACGATGTAAACATTTCTGGTCTTGTGTCTATTTCCAGTGAATATATAGCGAGTGGTGGTATAACTCTAACGGGTGGTCAGACATATAGTATTAACATTGGAGGCGGGGGGAACACAAATCCACCTGGAAACGGAACACCAACTGTATTTTCGGGTTTAGGAATTACCACCATAACCGCAAGTGGTGGCGGTTCTGGAGGTAGTGGTAGTGCTTTTACATCTTCAGGTTCGTCTGGTGGTTGTGGAGGAGGTGGTGGACTTGTAAACGGGGCGAACGGAGGTACGGGATCTCAAGGTGGAAATGGTGCTGCTGGCAGTTCATCAACAACAGGTGGTGGTGGTGGTATCGGCGCATCGTCAACAAATACCAGCGGTGGGTTAGCATTTTCGTATCTAGGTACATCGTATGGCGGTGGAGGCGGAGCTGGTCAAACCGGTGGGTCTGGGTATCCTGGTGGCGGCGGAGGTGCTGGACAGGGCGGTAATGGTACAAATCCTGGTGGAAACGCCACAAACGGTACGGGTTCGGGTGGAGGTGGAGCTGGTCAAAATTTTACGTATGGAGGTACTGGAGGTACGGGCGTCTTCATTCTTCTTATTCCTTCACCTACCTACACAGCATTATCTCTCGGCTCAATGTCCATCAACACGAACAGCAATCTCCAGATCTCTGCGACCTCTAACATTATTCTCTACCCATCCACGGGCGGAAGCGTAAACCTCTCCGGTGCCCCCCTCACCGGCGTGTCCGGCATCGCCTTCTCTGGATCCTACATCGGTATCGGAACCAACATCAGCATGGGCGGAACGTCCAATATCGCCATCGGGGTATCCGCCGGGTACAATGTCGGTGGTGCGACCTCCAACTTCGTGGGCATCGGTCAGTCGGCCGGTTCCAACTCGTCCGGTGCGAACGTCGTGGCTATCGGAACGTCCACCGCCAACAATAACCAGGGCATCAATATTGTAGCCTTGGGGATCCAGGCCGGATCCAATAATACGGGAAGCTGTAACGTCTTCATCGGTATCCAGGCCGGTATCAACAACTCGGGAGCCAATAACGTCGTGGCGCTCGGTGCATCCGCCGGAGCGAATAATTCAGGTGGATCGCTGGTCGCGATTGGTAATCGGGCAGGATACAACAATTCCGGAGCGAACGTCCTCGCACTCGGCAATTTCGCGGGGTCCAATAACCAGTACTCCAACTCCATCTTCCTCGGTAACAGTGTGAGCACTGGAGGCTACCAAGCCCCCTACGCCAACTCGTTCGTCGTCTATTCCACCACGTCAGCCAACGCGTTCCTACAAGGCGATATCTCCAACAACCTGCTGGGAATCGGGAAAGTGCCCTCGTACGCTCTGGATGTCAGTGGAACACTCAGAACGACGTTATTGGCCGGAACGACTATGACTGGAGACCTCAACATGAATCTGTGCAACATCACGAATATTGGATACGGCGGGTATTCTCTGAATGTTGGTCAGTATGCCTTCCTGTTTTCTACCGGACCTTCATCTACTGGAACAGGAACATATGGAGCCTCGTATACGTACTTTCTTTGTACGACAAGCGCCACACTTACCGTCAACTACCCGGTTACCAACGCAATCTTCTTTGCGATTGGAGGTGGTGGTGCGGGTGGATCGTACTTAGGTGCTGGTGGCGGTGCAGGTGGTCTACAGACAAACGACCCTACCCTATCATCAACCGTCACGGCATCTCAGTATGTCTCAGGATACTTAACAATTCCAGTCGGAACTTACACTATAAACATCGGAGCTGGAGGAATAGGGGTTTCTGGTACTGCCAATGGATCAAATGGTTCAAACACAGTTATTTCAGGAACAGGAATCACAACCATCACTGCGATTGGAGGAGGTGGAGGTTCAAAACTTGGAGGCACTGCAGGGTTAGGTGGATGCGGTGGTGGTGGAGCGTATGGCGTATCTGGTGCTATTGGTTATCAAGGATATGGCGGTGGATCTGGTGGTGGAGCGTTCACTGCTGGCGGTGGAGGCGGTATCAGTAGTATAGGATCTAATGGTGTCGGAACAGGACCTGCGGTTTCTAGCGGAGGAGCTGGTGGTTCTGGCCTTTCATATGTAGGAAGAGTGTACGGTGCTGGTGGAGGTGGTGGAGCAGACAATGCAGATTATCCATCTCAATCATACGGAGCAGGTGGAAGCTCTGGTGTAGGTGGTGCTGGCGGTGGAGGAAACGCAACAGCAAATACAGGGTCTGGAGGTGGAGGAAGTACTAACAACGGGCAGGGTGGAAATGGAAGTTCAGGAGTGTTTGTTATCATGATTCCTAATTCCCAAGTAGGACCATCAATTTCTCCGTCCAACTGCGGCTCCATCTCCATCAACAATTTAAGCAGTCTACAGATCGCAACTAGTAACAGTCTTATTTTAGCCCCTGGATCAGGGTGTAACGTCACGGTCTCCGGAGCACTGACTACGACAGGAACCACTACCCTCAGTTCTCTCGTTGCGACATCGACAGTCACGCTGTCCAGCCTCACCTCAGGAACCGTCGGCAACGTCTTGACCTACAACGCGTCTACCGGATCCGTCGGGTACGGAGCCATATCGTCTGGTCCCCCGACATCCGTGAACACCTACACCGTCTCCGCCACAACGCTGACGCTGACCACGGCCTCGGCAGGATGGTACTACTACATTGCGAACTCGGGATTCTCGAACGTGAACATGCCCTCGCCCGCTCCCACGACGGCCGGAACGTTCTGGACACTCCGCAACGCGACCTCGTCGTACTTGAGCGTCACGGTCGCCAACAACACGAATTCAAGCTTACCCTCTCCGCTCACCCTAGCACCCTCAAACAATACCACGATTGTGTACACTGTTTCAGGAGTCAATGGAGCGACGATTTCTGGATATATTCTGTTCTAAACTAGGTAAGAAGCACGGTCATGGCGACATCCATTGTCTCATCAGGAAAATCGGTATGGGGGTTCTCACCACAATCCATACCGGGTTTAGCATTGTGGTTGGACGGAGGGGATAAAAGCAGTATGGTTCTTTCAGGAACAACAGTGACGACTTGGAACGATAAGTCTGGAAATGGGTTGAACGCAACTGCAACTGGAACGCCTACATATACTTCAAATGCACTAAATGGACTCGGCGCACCAGCACTTAATTCAAATGCTAACTATTTCTCAACTCCATCGTTTACTCCTTCACCAACGACAGGGACTCCTTCAATATTTATGGTTATGAACCAAACATCGTATTCTGGTGCTGGGAACTCTGATTTCTTTTCGGCATCTAACTGGCAGGTTATTGATTTAATTGGACAGGGTGGAGCATTCAATGCAGCGTTGACGATAGGTGGAAGTTCGCAAACTCCAATTAATGCGACAACAACACACAATAATCCAACACTTTTAAGTATTGTTGTTTCCAGTGCATCTGGAGGAGTCGGTTATGCGAACGGAACATACACTGCATCAACTGGAAGTGCCGGTGGATCACTCGCGGGATCATATGTATACTATGTAGGCGGTGGGCCCGGATTTATTGGGTTTGTATATGAACTCATAATCTTCAACAATACTCTCTCCACCTCTCAACGCCAGCAAGTGGAAGGATACCTGGCGTCCAAATGGGGACTTCATAACCAACTTCCTAATGCTCATCCGTACTCGTCCGTCGTCCCCATTCTCCCAACCCAGATTCCTGGATGTGTTCTCTGGCTGGACGGAGCGGATACGACGAGTATGACGTTCAGTTCGGGATACAACGTCTCGTCATGGAATGATAAGTCTGGAAACGGATACAATGCGACAAAGGGTACAAACGCTCCGACGGTTCTTACAGGCGGGGGTATTTCATTTGACGGCACTCAACTGTTTTCATTGAGTGCCACCTATTCTCAAACAGCATCTACCTTTTTCTTAGTTGGGAAAGCAAACACATCAACGGGTCAGCAGTATTTCTTCAATTTTGATAGTACGAATAATGGAATATCAATTATTGGAAATGGAGAAGCGTCTGGATATATAGATTTGTATGGAAATCCAACCGTTTGGGGGCGATTATCAACAAGTGGGAGTACCAACGCATTTATTGTATCGGAATCACATGTTTCGGCTGGAAATTATATTGGGGTTCTGAATGGAACTCAGATTGTTAATGCTGCCTTCACTGCAGGAGCGGCAACGAAAATTGTATGTCTAGGCAGTCCTTTTAACAATGGAACATCAGGAGGACAAGTTACTATATATGAATTTATCCTATTTAATTCGTTTCTCTCCACCCCCCAACGCCAACTCATAGAGCAGTACTTGGGCAAAAAGTGGGGAATCTCGGTCGCCAACGCCCCTTCCCCTGGCCCGTACTTAATCCCCTACAACCGCCCCTTCCGCCCCGTGGATATTCCTGGGTGTTCCTTGTGGCTGGATGCGGGGGATCAGAGCAGTATGACGTTCAGTTCAGGGAGCAACGTGAGTATTTGGAAGGATAAGAGTGGGACCGGAAACAACGCAACCACTGCAAACGGAACACCTGCATTAACAACGACGGGTACAACCCAGTTTATACGGTTTCCAAATATAACCCGAATGTTACTAACAACTACTCTGGCTACTATTCCTAGCGTGTTCGTAGTTGCTAAAACAGACACTATCACAAATGGTTCTGTAATTATTGGAGTCCCAGTAGTTACGTCGGGTATTGCGTCGTATTATTTTCAAATAGTTACAAATGGCTCACCATTTGATCAAAGATATTCAGTTGCATCTTCAACTACGGCTGGGAGCTCTGCATTGGGTTCGTTTCCTGGAACCAATACTCTTTGTATTATGACTGGATTATTTGATCCAACAAACGCAGTGTCGGGATTGGTGCTTAGAACAAACGGAACATCCAAAACGGTGGTCGGCGGTGTCACACAAACGACAGTGGCGAATACGTTTATAGGAAACATGGACTGGTATGCAGGTAATTTTGGTAATCCTGGCGGAACCATAGATATATGTGAAATTGTTGAATATAACTCCTTGTTAAGTACGAGTCAGGTTCAACAAGTCGAGCAGTACCTGGCCCAAAAATGGGGACTGGTCGCGAATCTTCCCACGGGCCATCCTGGGAAATTAATGCCCGCCTTCAGTACCAATTTCACGCCCAAATCCGTCACGGGGATGCAGTTGTGGTTGGATGCGGGGGATCGGAGCAGTATGAATCTTTCGGGGACATCAGTGACTCAGTGGAACGATAAGAGTGGGAACGGGAACAACGGAACGCCTACAACATATTTTGGTGGATCGGCAACCACTATTCCACTTATACAGAATTCTATCGGCAGTCTTCCATCATTACAGTTCACGGGCGGGTCATCAATACTCGGAAACATCGTGCTAACGGGGACTGGATATACGGCGTTTTGTATTTTCAATGTACCCACTCAACCAACAACTGCACAAAATCCACGCATTTTTACACTGACCCGACCAGGAGTTTCAGATGGAAACGGCGGGGATGTTGGCGGTATGTCAATTAATGGTAATATTAATAAGCTTGGGTTTGTTCGGTTTAATGGTAGTGTAAGTTCATATGCTACTGTATCCATACCATACAATACGGCTATATTATCAAGTGCTTGGTCGGATTCAAATTTTGCGTATATGAGTACGTATGGTTCAATAACACCGGTTGTATCATCGCCATCTGTATCACTTGGTAGTTTGAATACAACCGTATATGCAGTTGGTTCGCAAATTACAAACGATGTATCATCTCCACTTACTGGATTTATTGGTGAACTCTTGATTTTCAATAACACACTCACCACCTCTCAACGCCAGCAGGTGGAAGGCTATCTTGCTTGGAAATGGGGTCTGCAGAGTTCTCTGCCGTCCACACATGCATATGCAAAATTCAGTCCGTAGTCGCCTTGCTCCCACGTCCCACGCTCCCTAAACGGTCGCTAGGTCCTTAACGTCACTCGCTCCCACGTCCCACGCTCCCTAAAGGTCGCTAAGTCCTTAACGTCCCACGCTCCCTAAAGGTCGCTAAGTCCTTAACGTCCCACGCTCCCTAAAAGCCCCTCTAATCCCGAGTCACGCACAGTTGGAGCGTGTTTCCGGACTGGAGAACGTACGCGAACGAGAACCCCAGGACTTTCTGGGTGAGCGCGTACGTCGCGTCTCCAAGATCTGTTCCGCCAAGGAGGTAGGCCACGTACGCGTACAGCGTTCGTGTCGTGCCGTCCGAGCAAGGGGAAGGAGGGGTTAGGCTTAGGGTAATGAGGGGGTAGCACGCCGGAAAACCGACAGAGGCCCATTGCTGGAGCGCCGGAGTGAAATTGTACGACCCAGGATTACCGAGCGGCGCCAACGCTTGCCGGTCCGCGGTTTCCTGGGCAAGAGCCACCGACTGCTGAGTCACTAACTGATCTATCGTCACAAGGTAAACAGGTCCCGTCGGTCCCGTCGGTCCCGTCGGTCCCGAGGGTCCCGTCGCATCTAGTGCACCGTCAACCCCTGTAGATCCGGTCACACCCGTTACACCCGTCTCATCGACAACTCCAGTAGGTCCGGTCGCACCCGTTACACCCGTCTCATCGACAACTCCGGTAGGTCCGGTCGCATCCAGCACACCATCAACTCCAGTAGGTCCGGTTACACCCGTCTCATCTAATTCATCTGTTACACCTGTTACACCTGTTACACCTGTTACACCTGTTACACCTGTGGGTCCGTCCATTTACTCTAGTCTATTATAGTTTAATCACCACGGAATTCTTGGCGGATTTGCGTTCGGACCCTGCCGATTTACGAAGCGCCGAACGAACTGTCGGGCGGGGCGGGGCAGCAGGCGCGGGCGCAGGCATAGGTGCAGGCGGGGGGTTGAACATAGCCTGTTGCTGCTGTTGCTGCTGCGGGGGGAAGTTAGTTCCTACTTTCCGCTCCTCTTTCTGGATCTTGTTCAGAATATCCCCAATGCCCATTCCCGACGGCGACTTCATTTCGCGGACGGGTTTAATAGGGATTGTGCGCGTCTGCTGCTGCTGCTGAGCCGGCGCAGGAGTGTTCACGCCGCCCAGGAACGACATTAGACCTGCGAGCGGGTTAGAGTCCTGCTGCTGGCTCTGCTGCTGCTGGGGGGCGGAGTTTCCGAAGCCGTTGGCGGAGGGGAAGGTAGGGACATTCACGTTCTGCTGCTGCTGCTGCTGCTGGCTCTGGGCCTGCTGACGAAACTGCTGGGTCTGGTTCTGCATGGCCTGCGCCGCCATCTGACGGGCAATATCAGGATTCTGTTTCAGAATCTCCTGGATGTTCGGGACCGGGGCTTTCATCGCCATCTGGTTGGTGAGGTGGACCATATACACCATGAAACAGGTGCGCATGGGGATACGGACGAGGGGGTGCATGCGCATCTTGTCGCCGTACAGATCGTACAACTCCTCGAAATCCTCTTCCAGGTCGCCTACGTTCATCTGGGCGGACTGGGACAGACCGTCGAGCTGGAGACCGAACATCTTCATCATCCCGACGTTCTTAGATCCCCACTCCATCGCGGACATTCCCGTAATGAACCACTCGGAGAACTGTTTGATGGTGGAATCCATAGCCTTCTCCTTCCTTACAAACTCCAGTTCCATCTCCATCTCGTCAAGGGGCGAATCCATCGTGAAGCGCTTGCGGATCGGGACGCCCAGTTTATTGAGGCGCTCGAACTTGCGCAGCAGTTCGTACTTCTTCTTCATAATGGCGTCCTCGGACATTTTCGGGGCAACATTCACAGGTTTCAGGTAGGCTTCGGCGTTCAGGTTCTCCACGCCGTCCCACGTACGCGTCGTCCCAACATCCTCGGCGGACGGGACGAGGCGAGGCGGCTGCGGCGGGGCTTCAGAGGGCAAGTCGGTGAAATCCAGCGAGATCGACTCCATTTCAGGCAGTTTGGTGTCGGGGGCGGACGACGACGACGACGACATCGCATTCATGTTCATCAAAAGATCGGCACCTGGGACATCCGCCATCTTGGGTGAGTACTATTATGAAGACTGTGTAGGTTGTTCTTAAAGTTAAAACGCGGCGAATTACAAGGAAGCCACCCTGTTATAGTATGAACGGTGTTAGGGCAGAAAAGATTGAAGAACTGGCTAAAATAGATAAAGCGACGTCTTTATCCATAATAAAGAAACTCAAAACTCAACCAAGGGTTCATTTCGCATGCTATTGTGGCGAAACATATTCTAAGCAGATCAACGACGTCACGGGGGTAAAAGGTACAGGGCTATTCTGCTACAAACACTCTATGGAACGCAGGCGAAGGAAGAAAATGTTAGAGATTATACACGCTGCGGCAGCCAAAGATAATGCGGTATTTAACGATGAAGAAACCGTATGGAAACGACCTGGGTGGATAGCGTTCACGTGCTTCTGTGGTGAAAAACATAAGAAGGATCAAAGTGCGATTAAGCAGGGTCAGGGAATGTTCTGTAAGGTTCATACCCAAGAAAACGTTAAGAAGAAAATACATGAAACATCGTTGAGCAAGTATGGTGTTGATCACTATAGTCAATCCCCTGTTGTTCGCGAAAACTGTAAGAAAAATGCATTAGAAAAATATGGTGTTGAACATCTTGCCCATGTAGCCGAAATACATACAAAACAACACAAGTATAAATTTAAAGAATATCGAATGCCGAGTGGAGACGTTCGTTTGATACAGGGATACGAGAACCACGCATTAGACGAGTTAGTTAAAATTTATCCAGAAGAGTCAATATATACAACTAGAAAGGGTATAAAGTACATGTTTAACGAAGAAGAACACTACTACTATCCCGATATTATTCTGGAGACCGAACCTAAAACGATTATTGAAGTAAAATCAACGCATACGATGTATTACAAACACTACTATGAACGAAACATCGCAAAACGTAATGGATGTATTCTTGCAGGGTATAAATTCGAATTTTGGGTTTACGATAAAAAGTTGATCAAGAGTCTCGCATGAAATTTGTAGGGTGCTCTAGAACCCATACGGCGGCGAGAAAACTGTCCGCCATGTCATCCTGTTTCTTGTGCGACTTGAAGAACGACATGTTGGCGGCGGGACACAGGACTTCACAATGAACGATTCCCGTCTTCTTGCGGCCGCGGTACGTCCCCGTCGCATCCGTAGCCGTCGCAATATTGTCCAATTTATGGATTGCTGATACTCCCTTTGTCCTGAACCCGCGACATGCGAAGTACATGTGCATCATAGCCTGTACGGCAAACATCCGCCGATCCAACTGGTTCTCGAAAATCGCGAGATCGGCACCTTCCCACCATCCAAGATCCGCGCGCTTATCGAGACACGCAATGATATCATTGACTAAATCGAGAACGCCTCCACCGGGCGCCCGAGCATTGCCCTTGAATTTCGACCATCCCGATTTCGACATTTCTGTCCAGAGTCGGCCTACCAAATCCTTCTTAGTTTTTCCCGTGAATCCGTACGTCTTTCCCATCTCCTGCAATTCAGGAATGGTCTTTTTCGTCAAGGCCGCTTTCGTCATCGTTAAATTCTTCGGCCGATGACGGGAACATGCCTGGGTGCCAGCGCCCGCCTGGACCCACATCGCAGGTTTCGCGCACTTGAAACATGCTGTCCTTGTGTGCCCGTTCTTTTCCGCCACGACATCAATCACATCCCACGCCGTTATTCGCATATCTGTTCTAGACGTACCCTCCAGAACACATACCGCTAGATTACGAAGTCCAATATCAAAACTAATGATCTTCATTCTGTCTCTTACGCCGCTGCTTGTACGAGAGATAACAAAACTGGCTTTTTATCGCTCTTACTGTAAGGTATCCCCTTCGCGGTAAGCAGATCACGGAGCTGGACCACCGTCTTACCCGTGAAGTCCGAGATATCCTCGCCAATCACCCCCGTCTCCTCCTCCTCCTGCTCGTGCTCGTGCTCGTGCTCGGCATCCGCATCCACATCGTGGACCGACACGCGATCATCGACCACCTGCTCCTGCTCGTGATCCTGCTCAACGGGCTCCTCGACGGGCGGATGGGACAGGAAAGAAGGAGGTGGGGTAGTTACGGCGACCGCGAGGGCATTGATTGCCTGGGCCATGCGCGACTGCTGGATGTACATCCACGCAACAAGGCCGGTGAGGATAAGAACGATTCCCGCGACGAGCGCAACAATTCCGTGGAAGAATTCCATACTTGAGAGTAGTTTACTTTCTGGTATTCCTAAAAATCCTCAGAATCAAACTTGATCACCATTTCGTCCTGGTTAACTCCTACCCCTGCCTTCGAATAATCCGACACGCGGCGCTCGAAGAAATTACCCTTTCCCTCCATCGAGATCATGTCCATGAAATCAAACGGGTTCTGGGCATTCCAAATTTTCGGGATTCCCAGCTGGACGGCAAGACGGTCAGCCACAAAGCGGATATACTGCGTCATCAACGTCGCATTCATTCCGATGAGGGTACACGGCAAGGACTCGCAAATAAACTCAGTCTCAATCGCCACCGCGCTCTCCAGAATCTCGCGGATCTTTTCGGCTGCGATGGGAGACTGGCCGTGATACATTTCCACGGCAAAGACGGTATGAAGACCCTCATCCCGCGAAATCAACTCATTGGAAAACGTGAGACCGGGAAGCAGACCGCGCTTTTTCAGCCAGTAGATAGCACAAAACGCTCCGCTGAAAAAGATTCCCTCGACGCACGCAAACCCAACTAGACGGGTGGCGAAATCCTCGCCGCTCTCGATCCACTTCATCGCCCACTCGCCTTTCCGCTTGATACACGGAACGTTATCCAGCGCCCGGAACAGTCGCATCTTCTCGTCCCCGTCTTTGACGTACTTGTCGATCAGCAGGGAATACATTTCGCCGTGTACACCCTCCATCGCGTTCTGGAAGGCGTAGAAGAGACGAGCAGGAGGGCTCTCAGTATCCCGCTGGAAACGGGTGGCGAGGTTCTCCTGAACGATTCCGTCGGCTCCTGCGAAGAACGCCAGAACCTGTTTCACGAAATCCTGTTCCTGCGTCGTCAGAGACTCCCAATCGCTCTCGTCTTTCGAAAAGTCAATTTCCTCCGGCGTCCAGAAGGAGGCGACGGCCTGTTTGTACAACTGGTACACTTTGGTCTCCGAGTTCTTAATGGGAAACAGTGTGTAGCGTTCTCCGGGCGTCGCGGTCGTCATTCTTTTGGGTGCTGTATATACCACGCAGAAAGTAGTTAAATCATTGTCGTCTGTATAAAAACAATACGGCGAGCGATGAACGGAAGCGTGTATTCGTCCACCGATCAGATCAATCTTTTGAAAAACATCTTCACTCCTCAGTTCCAGGTTGGACAGGGAGGATACTTCCAGCCAACTGTTCACACATATCTCCCGGGAGACGTAGAAATCGGGGACCCTACGACCAATTACAATCTGTTCCTGAACGGAAACGCACTGGCGACCGATCTCAAGATTGCGGCATGGTCGGGGTACCCCGCAGTTTCCACGCTCAGTCTGGCCAATAACCGCATTACCGGAGTCTCAAATATCACGTTTTACAGTGGCGGGAATTATCTGGACGGTTCGGTGGGTATCGTCAATAACTTGTCGGGCGTTAATACCATTAACGGATTCAATCTAAGTCTGGGGAGTTCGCTGACGATCGGGACAGATAAGGTATTTATGGGAGCAGGGGCGGGTCCAGTCATTACGTTATCGGACCAAGTCTGTATTGGACTGTCGGCCGGGAATGGAAACACGGGGCGGAGTCTGGTGGCGATTGGACAAGGGGCGGGATCTGGAGGAACCAATGGATTGGGGTATGTCGTTGCCCTAGGATTCAATTCCGGTCTAAACAATTCGGGCGGACAGGGAGTATTTATTGGAACTTCGGCAGGTGTAGGAAATCTGGGATCCAATACTGTTTTTATCGGGAATTCGGCTGGATCCGGAAACATGTCGTCCAACGTCGTTGCGCTAGGATTTCAGGCGGCAATGAACAACACCAGTTCTGACGTTATAGCCATCGGAACCAACGCGGCTGCGACCAATTCTGCGGCATTTGTGGTGGCGATGGGGCACCAAGCGGCCATGTCCAATAAGGGATCGTCGGTCGTATCACTGGGGTACAATGCCGGCTACCAGAATTCCGGAAAAAACTGCGTCTTTCTCGGCTCGAACTCAACCTCGATCATCAATACGAGTTGTACAACCGACAACACGTTCTACGTCTATTCAACCATCCAAAACACTCCGTTCCTCCAGGGCGATATGTCCGCCAATGTCCTGGGAATCGGAATGAAGCCGACACCCGGATTCGCCCTGACCGTTCAAGGAGCTGTTCAGAATACGCTGACTATCAGTTCTGTGTCTCCATCCACAATGACTCTTTCATTAACAACCACCAATGCGGCCACGCGGTTCTTTGTTTCCAATAACATCAATCTGTCTTTCCCGTCAACGGCGCCTCCGACAGGAACACACTGGATTGTGACGAATACATCGGGGACTGGAATTAACACAACTCTCGTCGGTGCAACCGTACTTGGATTATTGAATGTAACCCTTCCTGCGACATCGGGTGGAGCGGGGCGGGGAATTACGTTCGTCTATACTGGAACTGGAAGCAATTACTATGCGTTTTAATTTACGGTGGTCCGAGCGCGAACGGATGCGTACTGGGTAAGTTGCCTTGGAGTCCCCACTTCCAGGCAAGATACCCTTCAAGTTGTGCACGTTGGAGGGATGTGAGCGTTCGCGAAACCACGAGAAGTTCGTTGAGGTACCCTGGCCAGAACTGCCCTCCGTTATTCGGCGATGATCCAATAATCATTCCGGTCATCGCAATGGTCGTTCCTGTCTTTACGGTCATAGCGGACGCATTGAAGTAAGGGGTCAGCACGGATCCATCGACCGTCATTTCTAGAAGGGATGGTGCGGCAGGATTCGTAGAGACGGGAGTGGCCGGAGAATTTGATGTTATGTCGTTCCATCCACCACCTAATTGTACGCTTATTATGATATACCCTGCAACATCGGATATTCCGTAACTCGATTGATTCCAAGCGTTCAACGTATACGAAAAACCTGCACTGTTTTGAACTGCATACCCAGCATTTCCACCGTAGCCGCCCAAAGCGGCACCGCCTGTACCAGCTGTATCACCTATTCCGGCGCTTAATCCGCCTATTCCTTCCCGTGCAGATGCATTATTACCGTCTCCGGAGCCACCACCGCCACCACCACCGGCACATGCAAGTTTGAAAGATGGACCGACATTAATGAGCGTATACCCGGCGGCTATCTGAGTGTAGTTGCCTCCAGGATTTCCACTTGTAATACCAACAGCACCAACACTTGTAGCTGTAATAACTGTCCCCGCTGGAATATTTGTTATCGTACACACTGCCGATCCCCCACGTCCTCCAGGGCATCCCGGATAAATATTTCCAAACCCATTCTTTGAAAGACCTGTTGCGCCTCCACCACCGGCGGCATAAATTGTGACGACTGAGTTTGGGCCACTTATGGTATACGTAGTTGTGAACCCGCTCAATGTCGTACTAGCGCTACTTCCAGTGAACGTCGCGAAGTTTGTGGTGCCGTTGTACGTTCCCATGAATCCGACGTTGTCGACTAGACCTACGTTGATGAGGCGACCGTACGACCCGGGCGTCGACGTTAAACTCGCGACCGCCATCATCGTGTATCCCACGGGAACTGAAACAGTGGTATTCACGAACGAGGCCGCCTGTCCTAAGAATACGCCTTTAACCGTACTGGAGTACTGGGGAAGTGGCGACGAACCGGTGACGAGACTGAAACTGTTTCCTAACCCCGATTTGTCGATGAGTCCATTGACGGGATTTGTTGGGAGGTTTGCAAATGTAGGTGCGAATGTTTTGTATGGATGAGAGGTTGGAAGGCCTGGCTGTAATCCCCATTTCCACGCGAGGTACCCTTCCATCTGCTGCCGCTGAAGGGTGGTTGGAATTGTGGTCATCACAACGACTTCGTACATATTCGTGACCGCTGTGATGTTTGCGTACGCAGTCCCAGACCATTCGGCACCGATCGCAAACCCTTGTCCGGTGTTTGTGCGTGTCTGGCCCGTCGTGATCACGGTTCCCGCACTTCCGTTTATCCATGAATTGATAATACCCGTTGATACGGAGGTATAGGATGCTAGAACGGGTGATAAGGCAACTGAAGGAAGGGCTCCAGAGACCGTATTCACATTAGACCCGCCAGTACCACTGACTCCGTACAATCGTAAATCTGGAGTCCCCGTCGCATCCGCATACAATCCAAACCCATCCGTAGAATTGTATGAGGCGGTGGTATTAGGTCGTCCAGTAATCACCGACTGATTATACACCGCGGTTGGCGAGCCCAGAACGGTGAAGAGAGCGTAATTCTGGAGATTGACGGCCTTGTTGATAAATAGGTACCCTCCACTTAGATTGACGGATTTACCGAGAGCGGTTGTTATGTACGAAACCGTTCCAGATCCCGATCCGAGCGATAAGTTGTACGCATTGCCCGACTTATCGTTCCATTTCTGAATACTTCCTCCTCCCGCGGGTGTCCATGAAGGACCTGCTGATTTGTACGGATGAGTAGGTGGGAGATTTGCCTGAAGTCCCCACTTCCAGGCAAGATATCCTTCCACCTGCTGGTACTGACTTATAGTCAGAACGGAATTGTAAAACAAAACTTCCATCTCGTATCCGATGAAATAATATGTCCCCTTGTTTCCAGTATCTGTACCTAAATATGTTGTTGTTCCAGCAGTAAATCCAGCCCCAGTTGTAGATGTTCCAGAGGTGAGTCCTCCATTTTGAGAAATGAATACATTTGTTCCATTAACTTGTCCGGTGACCAATGCAGTTGTTGCAGATGTATATCCACCAGGGGCTGATGCAAGCCACTTCAATTCGTTGTTTAGGTAAGAAATAGATCCCAGTGGGTTATATCCCCATCCAAGCGATCGGGCTCCCGATTGTCCGCCAATTACCATATTGTTATTCGAGCCAGGACTTGAATTGTTTGCTACTACAAACATGGTTTCTGCCGTAGGATTTGCTGCGTATCCCGTAGAATAGGCAGTGGTGGTGTTTGTAAAGTTAAGAGCATTGCAGGTGGTTGAATACGTTGCTGCGCTGTATCCAGTTGCCTGAACTGCATTATAGGTTGCTCCAGTTGGTGCTTTATTCGCCCATGTAGTTACTGATGTTCCATCTGATGGAATACTTCCATTCCCATTTGGATCTTTTCCGTCATACCATACCTGCGGCGAAGGTACAGTCACTGATCCACCTACAATAGTTGTCGCATCCGATGCATCGTACCAAGCCTGTAGCGCTGCAATATCGGACGCAACTAACTGTGCCGTTGGAGAATATACGAAGTTCATAGATGTGCTATCTGATCCGTCAATCCACTCGATGGGTCCGGAGGATAAGGGACCAATGTACGAAGGAGGGGGGGCTTTAGTATACGGATTGTTGGTAGACAGGGCATTCTGAAGTCCCCATTTCCAGGCAAGGTACCCTTCCATCTGTTGTCTCTGTACGGAATTTAGCGCATAGTTGTAAATAATGATTTCAGAAATGAAAGATTTGTAATAAGTTGTAGTTAAGGGGTAACCGGTTCCAACATTGAACCTCTGTGATATTGAGGTAAGCGTTGCTGCGGTTGAAGATGTTCCGTTCGTAACTATTCCTCCAAAATTGTACCATGTTGAGTTTGATCCCTGTTTCTCGATAGTGTATAACTGAGGACCGGGCGTTACAGTGAAGTTTATGTTGTTAAAGACATACGATCCGCCAAACTGAAAATAGTGCTTGTTTGTCCCCCATGTGTTTATCGCATACTGTATATCAGTATCAAGCGTAAACGTTCCAGTGTAATCGGTATTTGGGTCGTTGTATACAATAAATATTGTTGTGTCTGTTCCGTTAGACGAGAGAATCGGAACAGGTAAGAAATTGGTGGTCGCGAGGTAACTGTTTCCGTTGAAATTGATACCGGGGTACTGTCCACCCAGCAATGTTGGCGAGTAGGTAGGATAACTTCCTCCCGGATATGCTAGATCCAAACCATTTCCAGACTTATCACGCCAAGTAGAAACTTGGGTCGACGAATACGTGTTTGTGAACGTCGGGCCTACTGTTACCTTCGTAGTGCTGTACGTGTGCGTTGTAGGAAGAGACGCCTGGAGCGCCCATTTCCAAGCAAGGTACCCTTCCACTTTCTGACGGTCGGCATCTCCGAGATTCGTATTGTAAAACTGAAGTTCTCCAAGATAGAAGTCTGCGGCACCGATAAGTCCAGAATCTGTCGCCCATGCTCCCAATGAACACATGTTGCCATCTGTTTGATTGATTATCGGCCAGTTTCCTGGAGACGTATTCGATAATGTTCCATTCAGGTAAGTTTTTAAATTTGTTCCGTCATAGACCATACTTAGAACCTGAAGACTGGTGGTTAAAATTGCCGTAGCGGTGTATTCAGGGGATCCACCGGTTCCACCATTTGTAGTTTTGTACGTTAATGTTCCCGGTGTTATCTGCTGAGCAAACCCCTCCGGACCCGAATGAACGCCGATACCAAATGTTGTTGGAGAGTTTGCGTTTTGCCCGGCACGCTGTTTTGACATGATGTAAGTGTTTACGATATTCACTGGCTGAATGACCATAAACATCGACCAAATCGCAGCATTGTTGATCGATGACTGAGGAAGATTCAGATATTGGTTATTATGAAAATGTATAAGATTCGTGGCGGAACTGTAATCCACAGTTGATGCGGCCATAGCCGTGTAATTATTTCCCGATTTATCGTTGATCTGTGTGAGGTTTCCTCCGGGAGCAGATAGATTGGTCGAGTCGGAGGCATCTAACCAGAATTGAAGATTCGCAACAGTCGGTGTCGTTACACGGAACCCGATCGTGGTTATATCGGCCGCATCGTACCACATCGCCATTCCCGGAACTGCTGCGGGGGCAAAGGATGTTTTTTCAGTGATGCTAATGCTGCTGGTAGCGCCGGTGGCGTTGGTTGCGACAATGGTAATAACATAGTAAACGCCGGGGGTAGACGGGCTCGAAAAAGTAATGACGTTTCCGTTGACGGTAGATGAAAGCCCTGGAGATGATCCAGAGAAAGAGGTGGATCCAGTCGCGAAACATGTAAATGCGACTCCTCCACCTGTTGTAGATACTCGAGTGTACGTAATAGGACCGATCGGGGTGATGGCGACAGAATTCGCGGACGAGATGGAGGTATTGAGACCATTTGTTGCCCTCGCATAGAGAGTGTATGATTGACTGGCGGTTGCGACGAATGAATTTGTGGGGCTGGATGTGAGCAGACTGTTTCCAGACGCGTTGAAGTAGTTCATGGTGATTCCTCCCGGAAGTGTTGTACTTCCGTTATAGGTGGATGATGTAAAGACCCCTGTTCCAACTGCGGCCAAGGTAGGTGCGGCTGGAGTAAATAGAGTCGTCAGAGTAGACGAGACCGTTAATCCCGTTCCTACGACATTCACAATGTAATTTGTATTGGCTGAGGCTCCCTTAAAGGTAAAGGTTAAAGGAGATCCGGTGAATCCAGACGGTACGCCTGCGATACTCCATTTCTGTGCTAGATAGTACTCCATTCCCTTGCGTTGATCTGCCGTGAGCGCTTCTTTGAATAAGATAACCTCGCTGACGTATCCCGTGTACTGTGGAGGTCCATCATAATGCGCAATGCCTCCAACGCGGTACCTCCCAATGTTGAAATTCGCGGTAGATCCAAATCCTGGTTGAGCGGTTCCGTTGAAATAAGAGATTGCATTCGTTCCGTCCAATTCAAAGTCCATGATATACGCAGTATTTATCGGCTCTTGGAAGGCGGACAGTAAATTACCCCTATATCCGTAAACATAACCGCCCACAAACTCTACCAGAAGACCTGTTACATCAGAATCATATCCTCCTAACGCAGCCATAGAGAACACACGAGTAAAATCTGGGTTTATTGATGATGTGGGCGCAGGCTGCTGCATGACTATGAACACGGTTGCGGTAGTTCCAGTATTAGTAGTGAGTCCTGTAAACCACGACGAACCATCGAACGTCATGGTTGGTTTTCCGTTGATGCCGGTGCTATTGATGGTAGGTGTCCCGGTTGCCGTAGCATTGCTGCCCAGTCCTGACTTGTCTTTCCATACCGAGATCGTCGCACCGTTGGCGGCAGGGATTCCTGTTGCGTTCGGATCAGCAGCATCCAGCCATAACGTAGGGCTTCCAGGGAATACAGTAGGGAATCCCAAGGGTGGGACCGTACTCGCAGAGATCGCGGAACCGGATATCGTTGTTATCAACTGCGTCCCGTTCTGTACGAACGACGAAATGGTGAAAGGGAGGGCTGCGGTCACGGCCGAGAACGCAGTGGACGGTAGCGACACGTTTCCTCCCGAGGAAGCCGTTACCGTAAGCGTATACGTCGTTCCGATGATGGCCGAAATATTTGCGTTGGTGACTCCCGTCACTGTTCCAAACTGCGATCCATCTGCGGAATTTTTGAGAATGAACTGGGTTCCTGCGACGGCCTGGTTGTACGTCCACGAGGCACTGATACTGGTAGATGACGAAATGTATGTGATGGATACTGGTACGGGGGTAGGGAGAGTTTGGAATCCTATAATTGAAGAATTTGTACTGTTGGGTGCCCCCGCTCCCGCATTGTTCTGGAATGTGAATGAGCAAGTAGTATCTGATAAGGCCCCAGAATACGTAAATGACGTGGCGGTAGATGCGGTGAGCGTGAGACTGGCGGGGAAAATTGATGTATTCGTGTAGTACGGCGTATACGGTGCCGGAGTAATCGCCGGCTGGGCGGATAACGTGACGACCATCTGTCCCCCCGTCTGAATGATCGATTTGGCGATGGGGGCCGTTAGTAGAGTGACGTTGGCGGTAGGTGCCGAAACCGCGGTGTCTCCCTGCGCATCCGTGGTCATCACCACAAACGAATAGGTAGAATTTCTGGTAAGACTTGTACTGAATGTAGTAGAATACGCTGAATTGACGGATGAATATGAGTAGGTTGTGTATAGTGTTGCGAGTGTGGGGTCATACACTTTAAACGTCACTCCGGCCGTGGATGTCGTGGGGTACGTCCACGTAACCGTTACATTCGTACCATCAGCAGACGTTGCTCCTGGGTTTCCGATGGTTACCGCCGTGAGCGGGGTAATGTTGTCGGTGGGTACTGACCCAAACCCAGTCCCCGGTGCCCCCGTTGCCGCCACTGTGTACACGAAAGGAGGAGTTCCGCTCGACGGAATAAAGGTGTAATTCTGAGCGGTTATACCCGCACTGACGGTCGTTCCACCTTGTAGATAGACCGTGTACGATGTGGCTGCCGGGGCACCGCTAGGATAGGTCCATTGAAGAATCACCGATTGTCCAGACGCATCGGACTTCGTGAAGGTTGGCGTTCCCATCGTTGTAAAACTTGCTGTCGTAGTCGTGATCGAGTTTGTGCCCGTGTTCGTCACCGTGAATCCGTAGGTAGTATTCGCGGTGGTTCCGTTATATGTGAACGGATTCGTCGCACTTACTCGTGTGATGGTTGTCCCAGATGACTGGGCAATACTGAGTGTTCCCGACGTCGGGGTCGCGCACGTAATCGTAATCAATGCCCCGTCTTCCAGAATGCTGGTAATGGATGGAGCAGGAACTGTAGTGACCGCCACCCCCCCTGCCGACATCGCTTTTACATTTCCTCCTTGGGCAATGGCCTGGACTGTAAAGGTGTACGCCGTAGAGTCTGATACCGTGAAGGTTGTGTTGGTCGTGGTAAGTCCGGTGGTTCCACGGGTATTCCCACTCTGATCATACACGTTGAACGTAATTCCAGTCAGAGATCCGTACGTCCAGTTCATCGTCACCGTGGTACCAACCGCCGACGCCGTCAGACCGGTAGGCGCTGAAATGGGCGTTACCGCCGTTGAAGTCGCAGAATTGGCGGTGACGTATCCCGACGTGGTGGTAATCGTGAAACTGTACGGCGTTCCCACTGTGGCTCCGGTAAACACTTTTACCCGTGTTCCCGTCGCAATTCCGGTCGCAGACAACGTTGAATTGAGGATATTATACGTAAGAGATCCTGGCGTTGAGGAATCTGTCCAAGGAACCGTAATGGTTGTTCCGCTGACTGTTACGGTACCCATCGTAGGAGGCACAATGTAGTCCGGGAAAGCCGAGGGAACCGTAATAGAGAACCCTCCCGCATCAAACCAGTTTGTGAAGTACGTTCCTGCCGAATTTGTTGAGGTTAGAGCGACTCCGGGAGTTGTCGTTGATCCGGAATAGAGCATCTTCACAGTGTAGGATGTAGTTACCAGGACATTTCCGGGACCGGTTAGGATGACTCCGTCAGGATTGTTAATAATGTACTGCGCCGAAACCGTGTTCTGACCGCCTATGACGGTACACAAAGCATTGGACGAAAAAGTGGTGTTGGGTTTGGTACGAGCCACAATCGACGAATTGCCCGTACTCAAGATTCCCCCGAAACTTGAATTGACGGTAATTGTGAACGACTGTGCCCCAGCCGGAGTTACGCCGCTAAACGCCCCCGAATAACTTCCGTTTCCTCCGGCGACGGTAACAGATCCGACGGTCGGACCGCCCGTAAACCCAAACGTACAGTTCGCCAGAGCTTCCGAGAAGGAAATGGTAAATGATGTGGGGCTTGTCGCAGTGTACGCAAGATTTGAGGGGGCGGGAGGAGTCACCACGATCGGAATTGTGGTGGATGCCGTTGAACTGGTGTTTCCTGCCGTATCCGCGGCCGTAACGAAGAACGTATAATTTCCCGGGAGAGGAGATGAGTATTGAGCAGTGAGTGCGGTTGTAGGTGTGGGATTCGTGAGAGCAGGTGAGGACGAGAGCGTGAACGTACATCCCGAGGTGGCTTCGGTCCAGGTGAGCACGACATTCGGGGCTACAAACACTGCCGATAATGATCCAGGGGTAGCGATGACCTGGGTAGCACTGCTCACCGTCGTACTCAGGAACGATCCGGCAGATGTGAAGGCCGATAGATTGAACGTATACTTCCCAGGCGTGACTCCGGTAGACGTCGCAGTGTTTCCGGTGATCGTGAGATTGGGAACCGTAGGGCTTGAAGAGAGCGAGAACGTACATCCAGTTGTTGCCTCAGTCCACGCCAGATTGATTGTAGATCCGGTCGCTACTGCCGTAAAACTCGCAGGAGGAGCCACGATCTGACCTGAACATGTTGCGGGAGCACTCATATTGTTTCCGGGGAGAACCGAGACGATTGAGAAGGTATATATTCCTGGCGTGGATACATTGCCGTACGAGGTCGTAAAGACTCCGGCCGAAATAGTCTGAGTTCCAAAGGCAGAATTGTTCGTACATGAAAGACTGAACGATGCCCCCGCCGTGGATTCAGCCCAGTTCAGGGTAATCTTGGATCCCAACGAGGTTGCCGAGAAACTGGTAGGTGCGGCTAAAGTGACCGCCGTCGTTGTCTGGACAGAACTTACAGAGTTCAGTCCTGCCGACACAGACACTAACGTGATCGTATACGTTCCCGCGTGTACCCCCGTGTATACGGCAACGTTTCCGGTAATGACGGGAACCACGCCGATATCGGGAGATGACGTCAGGGTGAACCCGCATCCTGGGGTCGCTTCTGACCATGAAAGCGTAGCAGTTGAACCGAAGACGCTCTGCTGGAAATTTGTGGGAGTGGACGGAGTGACGGAAAAATTGTTCACACTGGTTGAACTACTCGTCACTCCTCCACATACCGATACCAAAGTAAAACTGTACGTACCGCATCCAAGCGACAGAATAAACGGTGGATTCCCGAGATTGTTGGAGGATCCGGTAGCCGCACCGGTCCACGTAAGATTGATTTGTGCCCCCGGCGTCGCAGACACCCACGAAAGAGTTACGCTATTGTTCAAGTTATCCGCTGCGGTAAATGACGTGGGCATAGAAGGAGCCACGGAGATCGTCCGAACGGTACTGTACGATGTGAGTCCAAAGAGAGTCGCACCAACCTGGAACGAATACGTTCCCGGCGAACGCGTAACCGTAAACGGATTGGTGGTAGGTACCAATGTTGTTCCTCCCGTACTAATCGTGAATGTACAGTTAGGAGTGGTTTCGGCCCAGGAAATATTGATGGATCCCGAAGTCGGAGTCACGGTCATTATCGGTGTTGCGGGCTGGATAACTGTAACAGGAAACACGGGAGACGATGCGACTCCGAGAATACCGAGAAACCGGCAGGCGACATTGAAATTGAATATGGTAGATGTTCCCGGGGTAAACACTGTACCGGAAGGGTACGGAAACGTCGCCACTCCCACGGAATCTACCGAGGCGAACGACGCATTGTTCGTACACGTAAAGAAGTAGTCCGTAATTCCCTGGACGAGGGGGGTTAGAGGCGTCGCCGTAACCGGAGTTAGATACACTGCATTTCCGTCGTAGACCCCCGATGCGATTGTCGTTCCGAACGGAGGAACGGTCAGAGTGACGGAAGGAGCCGGACCTAGCCATCCAACAGTTGGTCCAATCGCCGGAGCCAATGAAATAGTGTAGAACGTATACGACAAACTACTCTGTCCGCCCGTATACACGATCGGAGTCGATGAAGATGACGCAACTGGTGGAGTCGTTACTGTAAGACCTGCCGGAGTGACTACGTTCCAATTACCCGGTGTGTTTGCGTAGACTTGAAGCGTAATTGTGCTTCCTATGTAGGAGGCTGTCGCAGAGATGATGGCCGGACTTGGAGCCGACTCATACCCTGTATATCCCGGACGCACATTTGTGAATGGGTGTCCGGAAGGCAGGCTGAACTGCGCCGTCATTGTTTAACCGTCTCAGTAGTTTTTTCATATTAAATGCATCCACTTCCAGTACAGGTATCCTTCAACGATCCAGCGTTCGTTCGTCGCGAGCTGTCGGGAGTACGTAATGAATTCATGGACGTGGAACGATTTCGGTGAGGGATCGCCCGAACAGTCTCCGAACACCCACTGCGTCGCTGGAATAGTTGTGCATGTTCCACTGACGGTTGCTCCGTAATTCAGGTTCCCGAGAGTCGTCGATCCACTCACGCTCGCAAACAGTTCGACGGTAGCTCCGCAGACTGTGGAATAGGAGCCCACATTGGCTCCTCCCGGGGACACGAACGGCGAACATACTCCAAACGTTGAACCGTTACTCGCATAGAATGCGAATGTTTGTCCGTTCGCCCCCGCTGCCGAGGTAGCAGTTGTGAACTGTCCCGTAGAAATCAGGAGGTAGGAGAGGGTAGGTACGGACGCAACCATAAACGCAGAAAACTGGCCGGTGGATGCGCCGCTGGTATACGTGCTCGTGGCCGAAGCGCCAGGTCCAAAGTAGATAGAAGGACGCACAGGGAGTCCGAAGTTGGAAGGGAGGGGTAAAGCTTTCAACGTCGTCGTCGACGAGACCAGATGATTCAAGACGGGGGATTTGTCGGTCCACGTAAAGGATGTTGTCCCGGTCACATTGATCGTCGTCGTATCCGCGGCATCCAGCCACATCGTGAGCCCCGTAATGTCCGAAGGTTCCGAAAGCGCATTGACTTCCGTCAGACTCTGGAGTCCAGGGGCCGAATAAACATACGGATGTCCCGCTGGAAGATTCGTTTGTAGTCCCCATTTCCAGGCAAGGTGTCCTTCCATAAGATTGCGGAATGGGGTTTCCGCGTACTGGTTGTACACGCACATCTCTCCCAACGTGAATTGTGCCCCAAATCCTCCATCGTTTCCTACATAGAACTGAGTATCCGCAGATGCGGGGTTGTAGTTGGCGGTGGTTCCTCGGGGACCGGACAGAAGAGTTGTTCCGTTACAGGAGAGGTACGTCATATTTCCGCCGTACCATGCCCAAAAGAGGATCGTAGGAGTACTCGCCGACAAATTGAACGACGGGCCGAAAAATATGCCCGACGATGTATTGTAGCTTTGTAGGGTCTGAACATTGGTAGACGGAGAATTGTAGCCTAGTCCAGGGTTTCCTTGGGCGTTTCCGTTTCCGGGACTGCCCCATCCAAGTATCCCAAGTTTCGTGGCCGTGAATTGAGATTTCGGAGTCAAGACGATGAACGCTGATCCCTGTGACGGGATAGGAAGTGTTCGAGACAAAAAGGTATTTGCCGTGAGAACTGACGTATTATTGCCCGGGAACACGAGGGCAGGAAGTGATCCGATGGTGGACATTGAAAAATTGTTGGCTTTTCCGGAGAGAGTGTACGTCGTTGTTCCGTCGGCTTTATCCGTCAGGGTTTTCAAGGTAGATCCTCCCGACAGCGTATACGACGCCGAATCCGCCATATCGATCCAGGATACGAGTCCTTGCATGACGTTGGCGGGCGTCGACGGAATAACCACCTGTTCTCCCGATGGCGCGAAATTTTTATACGGATGTCCGTTCGGTAACTGCCCTGTAAGTCCCCATTTTACCGCAAGGTATCCTTCGATCATTTGGCGGTCGGTAGTGGCGAGGGCTCGGTTGTATGCGATGATCTCGCAGACATGAAAACTTGCCGATAAGACGATGGAGGAAGGTATTGAAGAAGCACCGAGAGAGTAGGGAGTATTCACAATCGAATTGATCATCGCCGATTCACGGACGTCTGCGCCCGCATTGAAATTATGGTCTCCGCGTATAATCCCGGCCGTCGCATCGTAAATGGCCGAAAGAACGGTGGGAAGCGTATAGATCGTTAGATCGGTTGGCCACCGAGTATCGCCGTAAGCGTACTGGTACGGAGCCGAAATGGAATACTGTGTTTGCGAGACCCCGAACGCTCCTCCGGACACATCGTTGCCGGTCGCGAATCGCATGGTGGACGTAAGGGCTGGAGTTTGGTAGGCGATAAAGAGGGATTTGGAGATGGGGTTAGAAGGGTTGAGTGTGAACGTACCGCTATACGGAACCGCAGAGTACGGATGTAACGACGGAAGACTAGCCCGCAGTCCCCATTTCGTGGCGAGGTATCCTTCAACGGTCTGGCGTTCTTGATAATTTATAGAACGATTAAAGTGCATGATTTCAGCGATTTGACTGGAAGCGTATGGATAGTTTGCGAGTCCGTTAATGAAATAGACGCCAGTATTGGTTCCAGATTGAGGCGTCACCGCGGTTGAGGTGCGAGCGGTTCCGTTGACGGCATAATTGGTGATGGTTGTTGTTCCGGCAGTATATCCAATTGAAAAAATAAACCACTGATTTGCGGGAACAATAGAAGCAGGTGATCCTGGGTTGGGGTCCGTAGTTCCCTGGACATAATTTGGATCGGTCGAAGATGTTGCATTATTTAATAAAATGAGGGACCAGTTGCCCGAGAAGATGTAATCGTACCATGTCGCATTCGCGGCTGTGCTAGAACACAGACCAATCATCTGATGTGCATTGTCTGCTTTCCAGACAACGATGGAGGTAAACGACATATTCCATGTAAAATTTGGTATGATCATACGATTACCTCCAAAATTGAGAACATTGCTTCCGTTCTGTGTCGTTGTAGTAATAGCACCATCTATGGGTGTGGCTACAAACCCACTCCCGCTCTTATCCTTCCATCCGGTAAGCGAAGAGGTGGGTCCAACATACGTTGTCGTGTCCGCCGCATCCAGCCACAGAACGCACCCCGGAACAGATAGAGATCCCATACCCGAATTTAATGTTGAAGTCATCTGTGCGCCCGGTGGAAAAAAGATTGAGGGTTGACCGGTAATCAAGGTGTTGGAGATAACAGGTGGCGGACAGGAAGAAAACACTGAGTTCGCTGGAGTTATCGTGTAGGAAAGCGGAATATTCCACTTATACGAAAGGTATCCCTCTACCTGCTGCTGCTGTTCAGTCGTGAGTTGTCCGTCAAAAATTATGAGTTCGGCGATATCCACCGTATCCTGTCCACCAATATACTGTATCTCAGTTCCGGGAGTGAACGTGAACCATGGAGGTGAATAATCTAACACCTGCGATGATCCATTGAAGAATATACGACCAGGGGTATTTGCTGCTGTAATAAGGGCATTTGAGTTTATAATGACGCTTCCAGACAGGTATGGAGGGTAAGGATAAGGATAGGATACCGCACCGTTTTGACAACATGTTCCAAGTGCAAGGGTAGAATTTGCGTATCCGTACAACTGTATTCCAACATACGAACCGCATATGACGTTGTTTAGAATTCCAGGATTGTTCACAGTTGTCAAGTGCGTGACGGCAAAGACCGTGCGGTATATTGTAGTGAATGTAGTGGATTCGTATAAACTTACCCCCGCTGGGAAACGGAACACGGGTTTTCCGTTCATCGTATACTGATTAGCACTCACAACGCCCCCACTCGCATTCAAAGAACCTCCGGTGGATCCCTTATTTTTGACGGTTGAGATGGATGTAGTCCCCGTATACGTAGTCGTATCCGCCGCATCCAGCCACAGAACACATCCGGGAACAGAAAACGTTGATGTATTGAAAGTATTCCCAGCCCCCGACCGATCTGCCCATGATGTAATTCCGGTAGTTGTAGCCGTAATTGTTGTTGTCGCCTGGGCATCGAGCCACAGTGATAATCCTGGAAGGCGGGAAGGCAAAAACCTTTCCTCGTTCAAGAGTTTCGCCATGGGATATACTGTTATGTATCTCCCCGAAATTTACATCGCATTCATAACCTTCTGGATCGAGACGACCGATACCCCCGAATGCGCCGAGAACTCTTTCAGAAACCCCCGGAGTTCAGTCTTCGTTTTCCCGCTTCCCAAAATCTTGGCGAGAACGCCCGCCACCATCACTTTCGGCGTATGCTCCAATTCCTCGTCGGGGGATTTGAAGATATCGTTGATGGCGTCCAGGATTTGGGACCGCTGGTCTTCGCTTGCCGACAAACCATTCATCATCCGCTCCGCTAACGACAACTGGGTTTTCAGCAGCGGGTTCTCCTCCGCATGAATCCCGAAATGCTGGATGGCTTTCGATAGAGAACGGGTCGAAACATTCACGATGGCGGCAATTTCTTCGTGCGTCCGCGACACCCCCATACGCCGACACGCCACAAAGAAGACGGCACCCATCAAGGCCCTTCGCGTCTCTCCCCTTAGTTTCAGCGCATCGTCCTGACCCCGAAACAGCGCAGATGCTTCTTGGAGAATGGCTTTCGTGAATCCGTTGCGGTACGAATACTGATTGAGTATTTCTAGCGCCGATAACCATGACCGTTCGGAATGGGAGGCTAAGGACCACGCCGACAATCGCTGGATGTTCTTGAAGGTGGGCGAGTTCACTTTCTTGTTCATCATCATGGATCCATACGACGAATCGGGGAGAAGGGAACTGATCGTCAAACCAACACGCGACGGATCTTCGTGCCGATCTTCAGAGCCGTAGTACCGCCATTCGGCACCCTCATCAATCGTTTGTTCCATGACGGTTCCGCAGGACGTACATACGCGCTGACCTTCCTCAATCACTAACTGTTTCTCAGGATGGTCACACATCTATGTTAAACTTGCCTACCTCTTACCCCTCCTCAAAAATGTCCGTTTTTACCGCTTACCGCTTACGGTTACCGCATTCGAGATTGAAGGAAGTTCATGGCCGAGTCGTCGTACACAAATGGACGGTAATCAGCGCCTGATTTGGGAGGCGCACGGATTCGAGGAGCCTGATTTTGTGGTTTGATCCACGAAATAACTAACGATAATCCAGAGGCTACCCAGACTTGGAACCCCTGTTCCGTAAGTGCGTCCCTCACATACTCGATGGCTTCACGGTGGTCGTACAAGGGGTACCCAAACACGAAGGAGGGAACGTCAAACACGAAATAGGGGGCCTGGGGGTTATGTATCGCATGGAGTTTTAGTTGAGAGGATAAGTTGGAGAGAACAGGTCGCATCGCCAGCATTTTGGCGGTTTTGCGTTCATCTTCTTGCTTCCACAGATCTTTTGCGCGAAGCATTTTCCTAGTCGCAGAAAAGAAGACTCAATGAATAGCGATATCCTAGCCTTGAATGGAGGCGGAATGCGAGGAGCCTTACAAATCGGTGCGCTCCAAGAACTCGCAACAGAATCCACCGACCAATCACTTGCCGACCGCTTTTCGGGCGGAGTGTACGGTTATTCTATCGGCGCTCTCATTGGAACTCTGATTGCGTTTGAGTTTGAGATTTCAGAATTTAGTTCTCTGATCGAAGTTCTCGGAAATATGCAGGACGCGCTTCATCCTCCCCGTCTCCAAACTCTGCTTACATTCACCCAAACGCGCGGAGCAGATGACGGATCGAAAATCAGAGATGCGATGGCCGCCGCCTTTTCAAAACATGGAATGAATCTTGATACTCTGCGCGTCGGAGATGCCGCGATTCCCTTACATATTATCGCATCGGATCTCACAGATCTTAAGACGGTTATATTCGGTCCATCGGTTCTGTTATGGGATGCACTGCGGGCTTCATTTTCCCTGCCCTATATTTTCACGCCGCACACGATCGGGACTCATTTGTATGTCGACGGAGCAGTGCTGTGCTTGAATATTTCCAAGGCTGTTCCCCGTGCGCAAAGGGAACGAACCCTGTTTCTATTGACGGCGCATACCAAAGACTTCACGACAAATTATTATTTGGACAATATTGCCTTTGCCCGCAATATTAAGGAGACGCACGATACACGAGACAGGTATCCTCAGAATACGTGTCTCCTGATCGAAGATGATGCGAAAATGTTCAGTTTTTGGAAATCGACGGATATCGTGGAGCACCTACTTGCTGTTGGTCGACGGGGTTACACTGAGTTCAGGACCAAGTGCCGACACCAAGAACTGGCGTAAGACGTCTACTTTCGGAGGCCCAAGGTATTCGTACGTCGTCGAGGTGGTCTGGAGTTTGTAGGTAGGATACGAGTCCACTTTGTACTGGCTACACTGTTTCTTGTCGGATTCGCAGTTCACAAACTGGACGTCCACGACCTTGCCGCCGTACGTGTAGTCTTCCACGAGTTTTTGGAGACTCTTGACTTCAGGTTGGGCTTCCTGGGAATAGGGGCACCACTTTGTAAAAAAGAAGAGGAGGTGGGCTTTGCCGGGATCGACGGCAACCGTGGTAGGACTTTCCTGGAGTACCATGCGGGACGCCGGGGGGAAGCCGCGGACCAGCCAGTAGACGCCCACGAACAGGACCAAGACGGCCAGTGTGAATCCTCCGGCGATAAGCCCGGTTTTCATGAACTCGGCATTACTCATTTGGGATAGAGAACAGAGGTTATTTTTCGTTCAAGAGCATACCATTCGCGGTAGGCTTGGTGGACGGGAGTACCTGAAGCCAGTGTCCACATAATCATATGCGTCTGGCGCTCAGGTTCACCTGCTTTGGGGGAAACGGTATACCACTTACCGTTCAAGCGGAACATTCTTATATATTAGATCGCGTTGGCTGTAATAGGACTTTCTGGTAAACTTACATGACTCCAAATTACTCCTTTCAAAATCTTATAAATAATTGTTGACGAAACTCCATACCCTGTGGCGAGCTTCCTCTGCGATATTGTTCGTCCTGCTTGTTTAATTTCAATGACCATATCTTCAGTTAATTTTGAACATCCGTGGTTTTCGCCTTTTACAACAGCCCCCCTACCTTTCTTGATTTTATCATCTACGTTTTCTTGATTTGTTCCTTCCCATATGTGGTCTGGATTACAGCAGGGTGGATTGTCACATGTGTGTAGTGCGCACATTCCCTCGCCGATGCTTCTTCCAAGCTTTTTAGACAGAACATACCGATGTGTCTGTATCTTTTTTCCGTGAATCTTTACATGTCCATAACCTTTTGGTAATTTTTGTCCAGTCCATTCCATACAGTTATTTTCAGTAGACTTTAAACGTGTCTGAAACCAGGTATGAAACTCTGAATCAGACATGTTGGGTTTCCGCGCAGTCATACCTACTGATTATTATTCAATAATACATTTATTACCTGTAAATTTAGACATTACAGGTATGTTGTCTTACTTAAAGACGCGCAGGAAATCCGACAAGATTAGCGCCAATACCGAATCCAGCACCCGTGCGCGCGGACGAGCCGACAGACGGGGCGTAGATGTCGAGGATGGCGAAGACGGCCAGCGCCGTGAGGGCGATGGTTCCAATCTCGTCGACGCGGAGCTTCTTGCCCGGGAGCAGGTAGCACGCGACGGCGACGGCGAGGCCCTCCAGGGCGTACTTAACCAGGCGCTTGAGCAGGTCGGCAACATCGATTCCCATGGACGGGGCGGGGGCTTGTGTGGCGGCCATCTTGGTTTATACTTGATAAAGGAGAAAATTTCGTTAATCATCAGTGTAGGCAAAGAGGAAGAGGGCCACCATACTCATGCCGATGGCTACCCAACGCAGTCCCTTAATAGATTCCTTGAACACCATGACGCCCGAGAACGTAACGAGGATGTCGGACGTCAAGTTCCAAATCAAATTGGTGACCGTCATGTTCTCGAACTTCATGGCTTTCATGAAGAGGTAGGGCTGGACGGAGTATACGAGAGTCGCAACCACCAGACCCATACTGTACGAGACGGACCCCAGACTCACAAACTTTGCCGTGAACATCATCACGACGTCAATGGTCGCCATGACGACCCCAAACACAATCGGAAGAGTGGAAATGCTTCCATACTTCCAGTTGATACTCGCAATACCTTTATCCAGCAGATCGCTGCTTTTCACCACCATTATTCAAACCGGACACTTTACTTGCTTACTTGCCCACCAGCCCCCACACCGTCTTGTGTGTGAAATGCCAAGCCAGGCCGAACACCGCGGCGTGAGTGAGGTTCACCGTCATCGTCGATCCTCCGGGGGGTAGGCGGACCAGGACGCCAGGGGTTAGGAGGTAGAAGAGAACTGCCGCATAAAGAGCCATGCGCCACATTTGTTTGTTTGTATATACGCGGGAAAAAAGTGTTTTAACAAGGGTTGATAGGAAGTATAAATGAGCACGAAGAAGGTTGAACTACCTAAGGTCGACGACGACGGCGTGGTGGACTACCTCGATGAGGACCCCGAGCTGCCCAACCAGCGCTATGTGATTGTCTCTTTTCTTTCTCCCGAGAAGGTGATTGAGCGCAAGCAGGAGTACTTTTTCCAGAAGTTCATTCAGTGGATGGACTACGACTGGAAGGTGAAGGGCCTCGAGCATTTTGCCGACTACATTTCCAAGAAGTATTCGCTCAAGATCGATGATATCATGAAGGATATCCACGATTTCGAGAAGACGCATCGCGAGGAGGTGAAGAAGACTGATGTCCCCGAGCAGTACCAGGTCTTCCTCCTCAAGCACGAGAAGGAGGTTCAGGAGTCGTTCGATAAGGCGAACAACTTCCAGTGCAATACTCGCGGAGTCAAGGTCCGTCGTGCGTTCCCGTCGTACGAGGAGGCGCAGCTGTGGTGCAAGGTGCTCCAGCGCAAGTACCCGAAGGACAATCTGATGATCGGTCGTATGGGTTGCTGGCTGCCGTGGGAGCCGTCTGAGCATCTCATGGAGAACGTGGAGTACGCGAACTCCCAGCTCAACGAGATCATGCGCAAGTACAAGGAGAACGAGGCCAACCGCGAGCTGTTCTTTGCGGAGGAGCGCGAGGTGTCGATTAAGGCGCAGAAGGAGGAGAACGCCAAGCGCCGTGCGGAGCAGAATCAGCTGCGGGATCTGGAGAAGCCCGTTCACCCGGCAGAGGGAGCGATGCGTGATTGAACTGAACTGCTACCCCTGCTTTTTTACCCAGACGGACGGACCACGACGTTGAGTCACAAGTTCGGAGTTGTACTCGTTGGCGGCTAACATGGTGGACATGAACGGTTTATTATCGGCCCAGAGGGAGTCGGCGCACATATGAAACGGAGGATGGTCCTGAGCTTTATACCAGAACACCTGATCTTCTAACTTGTTGGAGACGGCGGAATTACATATGACCAGACATTCATAGTTTTCCGTACACTGGTCCATGAACTGACAGAACATCTCAAAGGAGGGAAACATACCTGCGTAATTTTCGTAGATACGTTTGCGATTTCCGAGAATGTTCTCGCGCAGAATGAAGACAAAGTCGACGTTCGTGCGCAGGGAGGGGGGAATACCGAGCGGGTACTGCATCGTGATCAGGGTGGACATATCTACATGACGACCGTTCATGAACACGTAGCGGGTAGATTCCTGACGAATCCACGTATCGTCAAACAAACAGTCGTCGAGAATGAGGAACGCACGAGGATCCGCGCTGAGAGACCCTAAACCCCGCTGCTGTTTCAGGGCCAATTGACGGCGAATGACGTTAGTAATGATTTCGGGTTTGTATTTATCGTGAATGAGTTTGGAAGGGACCATATCTTGAAAGAAGCGGTTCGCAGCCTCTGTTCCCGAAATGACGGTTCCTATCGGAAAGGCATCCTGATTGTGAAAGAGGATATCGCGTACCAAGAACGATTTTCCGGTATCCTTTTTCCCGATAAGAACAATCATAGGAGATTTATGCGAGTCCATCGCACATCGTTCTTTTATGACCTCTATATTGAACTTTTTGATATTAAAGTTCATCGGTATTCGTATTAGTATTTTCACACGAATAAATAATGGCTAAAAACACACACGCATACACAGTTCACGCCATCCAGTTAACCGCCTCTGACGCCGCACGGGTCACAGGAAACATTGCTATATTTTCGGTTCTGTACACCCTCGCAGGAGCGCTTCTTTCCTATGTTCTGTACTACCTCTTTGACGTCTACGATCCCGAACATCCGGAGTGGGAAAAGAAAGGTCTGTCGTACCAGCTATTCGATGTCTCCGTAGAAGTCGCCATGATCGGAATTGTCGCTTTCTGGCTAGTGTATTTCATGAACGTCTCCACCCCCATCATCCCTGTTCGGAAAGGACTCGAAGATTTCGTGGATTCGTATACCGCCGGCCTTTTCTTCATGTTCGCCATCTTCATTTTCCTCGGAGACCTCACCAATAAACTCAAATACATCTTCGATACATTTTTGGGATCGCATTTCGATTCCATCTTCCCAGCCGAGGGGTCAATTCTGGATGGTACGCTGCGGTACAGCAAGGAGCAAAAAGAGAGCAAGTAAACATAATCGGTTGAAATGCCTAAACCTGTGTCGGACCTACGGACAACCAATAGCCCATTGGATGTCCATAAGTATTCGAATATCCAGGGGCTACAGGAACAGGCGCAGAAACACTGGGGACTGCGCCGCCTCCAGCCCTTTTTTCCGTCCATTGAAAAGTTGTTCAAGCTGGATGTTCGCCTCCCGCACCATTACGGAATCAAGACGGCGGTTCCTATCCAGACAATCACCGGCGAATCTTCGGTGTTTGCCGGAGGAATTGAGACCCCTATCCACTTGAAAAAGACGATGTTGTATTCGGCCTACCGCGTTATGCACGGAGAGTATGCGGGAACCGGACTTCCGAATGTCGGAGATGTCGCAACCGAACCTCTGCGCATTCAGTCCCCGTACAATGCGGGATACGTTGGCTCGCTTGCGTCCATTGTTCTGTCCGAATCCGCCAGCCAGCATTTTCCTCGAGTGTACGGTGTGTTTTCGGGCGTCGCCGAGCGGCATGTTCTAGACATTTCCGACGATTATGAGGATCTGTGTGAACGTCCGTGGTTCTCCCAGAACATTGGTCATTTCTTTGAGCTTCGGCTACGCAAACCCGAAGTTCCCGTTCTCCAGTTTGCCGATTATCCGTCCGAGAACACCATTGATCTGGGCGCAACCGAGCTTGAACCAATAACACCTATTGTTCCGACCAATTACGATGCGGACGATGAAGGGCAGGGGCATGACCATGGACATGGACATGAACATGACCATGAAGATTCGGGGGATGTAGACAGCACGGACGATTGTTCGACGGACTATATTTTCAATGTTCGGTCGTGTTCGGACAGCGAGAGCGAGAGCGAGAATGATGAGGAAGATGACGAGTGTGGAAGCAACGGGTTTTCCGAGCCGGAAGAGGATGAGGCGTTTGCGCACGCCATTTTCAAGGATGCTCCAATTCAGGTCACAGTTATGGAGAAATGCGAGGGGACCATGTATAAACTGTTCAAGGAGAATCCTGAACTGCCTAAGCGGTGTGCGTGGATGGCGCAGGTGATTTTCGCGTTAACGTTTGCCCAGCGCACGTTTGGGTTTGTTCACAATGATCTTCATATTATGAATGTCATGTATGTTCCTACCGACAAAGAGTATTTCTATTACGGGGTTGGAGGAAAGACGTATCGGGTTCCGACGTACGGAAAACTGATTAAGATTATTGATTTTGATCGTGCGACCTTTTCCGTTAAATTACCGAAAATGAAAGAGTCAAAGTTTTTTATGTCCGACCAGTTTCATCAGGAGGAGGAGGCGGGAGGACAGTATAATATTGCTCCGTTCTATAACCCAAAATACTCCGAAGTGAAACCCAATCCATCGTTTGACCTCGTACGTCTTGCTACTTCAATGTTCTGGGACTGTTTTCCGAACGGGGTGTCCGACGACTACACGGGGAATCCGCTGTACACCATGTTCATACAGTGGCTCACCCTCCCCGACGG
>Ga0214164_1000270_pt1 | contig 35993 bp, 34 predicted proteins | sample TroBogepilimnion_13_FD_153003 | JGI IMG/M metagenome (GOLD analysis project Ga0214164, IMG submission 153003) | Freshwater microbial communities from Trout Bog Lake, WI - Practice 03JUN2009 epilimnion v4 | ecosystem: Environmental > Aquatic > Freshwater > Lake > Epilimnion/Euphotic zone ...
ATCAAAGAAAAATTAAAGGGACTGAGTCCGGTGCAATACCGAAATCAATCCCTTATGGTAACCTAACTAAACTGTCCAACTTTAATGGGTCAGTTCAAAATTAAGCGGCTTTTTTACTTGAAGTTACTTTTGATTAATCAAAAATCACTGTCTTATTTGCATACGGCAAAATGCGATTTTCGATGTGCCAACGAACTGCGCGAGATAAAACGATACGCTCTAAATCACGGCCTTTTTGAATTAAATCTTCCACTTGGTCGCGGTGTGAAATGCGGTCAATATCTTGCTCGATAATTGGGCCCTCATCCAACACTTCTGTTACGTAATGGCTGGTCGCGCCAATTAGTTTTACGCCACGCTCAAAAGCGCGGTGATATGGACGTGCGCCGATAAATGCTGGCAGAAATGAATGATGAATATTAATAATGCGTTGAGGATAACGTTTCACAAAATCAGCGGAAAGAATTTGCATGTAGCGGGCGAGCACAATTAGATCGACTTCTGCAGCATCAAATAAAGCGAACTGTTTCGCTTCAGCTTCAGCTTTATTATCTTTAGTTACCACAATGTGATGGAACGGAATCCCGTAGAACTCAGCTAATCGTGCAGTATCGAGGTGGTTGCTGATAATCATGGCAATATCACAAGCGAGCTCACCGCCTTGATGGCGATGTAATAAGTCTGCTAAGCAATGGTCATATTGCGACACCATAATTGCTAAGCGTGGACGTTTTTGCGCAAGTTTAAGTTGCCATTCCATTTTGAAGCGTGAGGCGATATCTGCAAAATGTTCCGCAAAGTTATCCGCATTAATTTTTGAGCCGTTTAGGTCCCACTCTACACGCATTAAGAATAGGTTGTTTTCAGCATCTTGGTGCTGGTCTGCATGCAAAATATTCGCGTCGTGTTGCAATAAGAAATCAGCAATTGCCGCAACAATACCCTTTTGGTCTGGGCAGGTAACAAGCAATGTGGCTGTATTTTTAATGGTGGTCATAAAAAGTGTGGCGCAAATGCGCGCGGCTTTATAAGTAAAGACGCCATTATACCAAGATAAGTCGCGACTGAATAAGTGCATCGCTGCCAAGGTTGTGGTATCTTTTAATTGAGCCGTTTTACACCACTTTTCAATCAATTTTAAGAGCAGTTAAGCACAGTGAAAAAACAATTACCGTATTTCGTTTTATTTTTTGTATTGCCAGTAGTCGCGATGCTTGGATGGTGGGGCTTATTTTCGAGCGCGAGTTTAGAAATTGGCACATCGCCTGCCTATGATTATGTCTATCTTGATGCTGAGGGTCCTTATTCAAAACTCAGCAGCAAACAAAATGAAGTGTTGTTTTATATGAAGCAACAAAACATTGCGCATGGTGCTGCGATTTCAATCGTGTTGACTGACCCGCGTACAACCTCTTATAAGGCGCTTTTAGCGCGCGCAGGCTTTGTCGTTGATCATGCGGTGGATGTCAAAGAGCCATTGAAGTTAGGTCATATTGACCCTCAAAAAGTAGCGATTGCCCAAATTAAAGCGCATCCATTACTTGCTTACGGCAAAACCTATTCTGTGTTGCTTGATTACTGTAAAAAACAGAATATGAAGTTACAACTTCCGACTGTTGAGATTTTCGACCACAGCGTTCTGCGTGTTGAAATGCCTTTAGAAGGCAAAGCTGGCGCTTAATTATTTTCAACATCCCCGGTTTTATTTAGGTTTTTATTTATGGATATCTTACTTGCTAATCCCCGCGGTTTTTGTGCTGGGGTTGACCGCGCGATTATTATCGTTGAGCAAGCGCTGGAGAAGTTTGGGGCACCAATTTATGTACGTCATGAAGTCGTTCATAATAAATTTGTGGTCGATGAACTTAAGCGCAAGGGCGCTATATTTATTGATGAGTTAAAAGATGTGCCTGCTGGTAATACCGTCATATTTAGCGCACATGGTGTTTCTAAAGATGTACGTGCAGAGGCTGAGTCCATGGGCTTGCAAGTGTTTGATGCGACTTGCCCACTGGTGACAAAAGTGCATATCGAAGTTGCAAAAATGCGGGCAGCGAATAAAGAAATTGTGATGATTGGTCACAAGGGGCACCCAGAGGTGGAGGGCACCATGGGTCAATCAGAAACTGGCATGTATTTAGTAGAGTCACCAGAAGATGTTGCTAAGCTTGAAGTGAGCGATCCCAGTCAATTAGCTTATGTGACTCAAACCACGCTCTCAATTGATGATGCGGCGGCCATTGTTGCAGCATTAAAACAGAAATTCCCAGCAATCAGTCCGCCAAAAAGCGATTCGATTTGCTATGCCACCCAAAACCGCCAAGATGCGGTTAAAGTGCTCGCAAAAGATTGTGATTTGGTCATTGTTGTTGGCTCACCCAATAGCTCAAATTCTAACCGCCTAAGAGAAGTTGCGCAAAACCAAGGGGTTGAGTCTTACATGGTCGATAATGCGAGCTATATTGACGCAGCATGGGTGCTTGGTAAAAAGCGTATTGGTGTTTCAGCAGGCGCCTCAGCGCCAGAAGTCTTGGTGAAAGAAGTGATTGAAAAACTCCAGGGGCTGACAAAGGCTGATGTCACTGAATTGCAAGGTGTGGTTGAGAACGTAGTGTTTCAATTACCAAAGAATCTCAAACAGGCTTAGGCTTAAAATAAACTAAAAGGGGCGTATGTAGCGCCCCTTTTAGTTTTAGTGCTGATGTTAAATCTTGCTGAATCGTTCTGGGTGTTTGTCGATATAAAAGGACAATGCCGTAATGCCGACACATGCAATGATGCCTATCGCAATACCTAAGATACCCAGAACGCTCATATTTATTTCTTTAAGTTATCTAAGCTGAAAGCGGTGGTTGGGTTTGCTGCGAGGGTTAGTAAACCACCGACAATCGCCAAGTACTGAAATGGTGATAAGCCTAAAGCGAGTGAAATGAATGTTGCATAAATTGCCATGGCAATCGCTGCGGGTTTAGTTTTAAAGCCTAACATTAAGGCACTGCCGCCAACGAGCTGGATTAAGATAATGAGCGGCGCAAAAATCCCAGGTAAGCCTTGATGACCTAAAGCATTTTGATAGTCTAAATAACCATTTGGGTTATTAAAGAACCCAATAATTAAGGCAATGACTTGTAGCAAGAAAAGCTGGGCCAAAAACACACGTCCTAACGTGCTTAAATATTTGTTCATAAAATTACCCTTAAAAAGAATTTGTGTGCAAAGTATAACCCAGTGGGCAATCTAAGAGAATAAGCGAGATTAGAATAGCGCTGGTCACTTGATGACTTAATTTGCTGATGTATCAAGGCTTGGGTAGAATACGCCACTGAGATTATTTAGTGATTTTTTAGTTCTTTTGATTCACGATTTGTTAACTTTTAGGAATTGACCCATATGTCTAAAATTATTTTTAAAGCGGGCGAAGCCACCGTTTTTTCAGAAGGTAAAGATGTTACTGCTGCGATGCCAGAAATCTTAATCGGCGCAGTTGATGGCCCAGTAGGCACAGCATTTGCTAATATGATGGCTCAAAGCAAAGGCCACACTGCCATGTTTGCAGTGCGTGATATCAACCAATTGGTTCGCCCAGCAACTATGATGGTGCCAAAAGTCACTTTGAAGGATAGTATCAATATCGAACTATTCGGTGGCGTAGTGCAAGCGGCAACTGCGGATGCGATCTTGGATTGCGTAATTGAAGGCATCATCCCTAAAGACCAAGTAAACGATCTATGTATTGTGAGTTTGGTATGGGTTGATCCAGGCTGTGCTGCTTTAGCTAAAGAGGGTAAGTTAGATAAAGCCGATATGTACAAAAACAATTACGAAGCAACTAAATTGGCCATTAAACGTGCATTAAACGATGAGCCATCGATTGATGAATTGATTAAAAATCGTCATACAATTAAACATTGTATGTGGGAAGAAAGCTGGGGCGAAATTTAACTCGCTTTAGTAGTTTGAGCTAACAAAAAAGCAACCAATTGGTTGCTTTTTTGTTGCCCTAATTTTTCGGCTATAACTTATCAATTGGTGGTAATCGCATGATTTTATCAATCACCAATCTTGCCATTGCCCATGCCTTGTCTTCACGCATCATTGCTAACTCTTGCTCATCGTAAGGCAGATAGCGCCCGCCATGTGTGAGCGAGTACCTAACCGAGTTTTCAACCTTCGTGTAGGCTAGCATTACATCTTGTATGCGTTCATCTTTAAAGCGGTAAAGTGATGGCATAGGGTGTTCGAAAAATTAAAAATTAACGCTTCAAGTGTAGCAAAATATTTCGGACAGGTGTTGGGAGTGCAGCGCCGATTGCTTCTTCAATTGGCAACCAAATGGTGTTTGGGATATTGGTTTGTCGCGTCCTATTTGTCACGCTTAATGGCTGCGGTAATATCTCTAACTTAAAGTGGGTAAACACATGTTGAATGCTTTCTAGAGGCTCCTCGGATTCCACTTCTAAGCTAAATCGCCCCAAAGCAACTTCGCTGGCGATCTCTTCCATGCTAATTTCAGGCAAACTCCATAGGCCGCCCCAAATCCCATTGGCTGGTCGTTTTTCTAACATTACCTCATTGCCATCTAATATCAATAACATGGTGGTTTGTTTCTGTGGAATTGTTTTCTTGGGTTTTGATGTTGGCAGCTCTTTAGTTTTATTTTTAGCAAGAGCCTGACAGCTAGCCTTAATCGGACATCGTTCGCATTTTGGTTTACTGCGTGTGCAAATGGTTGCGCCTAAATCCATTAAGCCTTGCGTGTAGGCCACCATATCTTGCTTAGGGACTAACGACTCGGCGAGCGCCCATAATTGCTTCTCGATTTTAGGTGTGCCCGTCCAGCCTTCAATGACAAAGTGTCGAGCCAATACACGCTTTACATTTCCATCTAGAATGGTTTGGTTTTGCTGGAAAGCAAAGGAAGCAATTGCGGCCGCAGTTGAACGACCAATGCCAGAAAGCGTTTGAATTTTTTCAAAGTCTTGCGGAAATTTTCCATCATGATCATCCATGATGGTTTGTGCGGCGTTGTGTAAGTTGCGTGCTCTCGAGTAATAACCTAGACCGCTCCAGTGCTGCAAAACTTCTTCTTGAGTGGCATTGGCTAGACTAGCAATGTCAGGAAAACGTGCCATGAATTTGGCATAGTAGCCAATAACGGCGGTCACCTGAGTTTGCTGTAGCATGATTTCTGATACCCAAATTGCATAAGGGTCTTGTGTGTTTTGCCAAGGCAGATCATGGCGCCCATGAATTTTTTGCCAAGCGATTAATCGCGATGAAAAGTCTGCTAAATTTGACATGCTTTGCTTATTTTTCATCGCGATTTTAATTAAAACCCTAGCAACTTATTCAGTTTCTTTTTGGTTTTGTCTTCAATTGATGTGGGTGCAGGCGTTGCTGCTGGGGGCGATGCTAGATTTCCAGCAATAGCATTCTCGGTTTTAGGTAAGCCAAGGAGAGATTTCACCGTATCGGCTTTCTTACCAAAAGTAAGCGATAACGGCGATGCCAAGCGCAATGCGATACCAAGCAAAGATTTTGAAATCATGTTCTGCAACATAGCGAATTAAAGTTTTAATGGCGACTAATGCCGATAAAAAAGCAGCAATAAAACCGACTAAAAATAATCCCGCATCATCTGTATTTAGTAGCTCTCGATTTTTCAGTAAATCATAACCCGTTGCTGCGAACATCACGGGAATTGCCAAAAAGAACGAGAATTCAGTGGCGACTTGGCGTGAAAGGCCAAAAGACATGCCGCCTAAAATCGTTGCTCCAGAACGAGAAACCCCAGGAATCAAAGCGAGGGCTTGCGCGCAACCAATTTTAAATGCATCAAGCACGGACATCGATTCAATATTAGAAATTTTGGCTTTAAGTGACAATTTTTCGATAAACAAGATAACTAAGCCACCAACAATCAGTGCAATTGCGACTGGAACAGGCTTAAAAAGTGCTTCTTTGATCTGGTGATGAAACTTGAGGCCCAAAATGGCAAGCGGTAAAAAGCCAACAAAAAGTTTTAATGCAAAACGCTGCGCTTGCACATCACTTTTGAGAGTTCGGACAACATTAAAAATTCTGGCATGGTATAGCCAGCACACAGACAAAATAGAACCAAGCTGAATTACGATTTCAAAAACATCGCGTTTTTCTTTACTTAGAAAATTGATAAGGTCACCAACGATAATGAGGTGCCCAGTACTGCTGATAGGCAAAAACTCTGTAGCACCCTCAACCAAGCCTAACAGTAAGGCTTTGAAAAATAGGATTAAGTCCATCGTCACTCCCTAATTAAAATTTCTCTTCGGGTCTTAAATAGCGCCATTCGCCCATCGGTAATTTGCCAAGGGTAACACTGCCAATACGAATGCGTTTCAGACCAAGTACTTTCAATCCAACCAATTCGCACATGCGACGAATTTGGCGTTTGCGGCCTTCTCGTAAGACAAATCTTAGTTGATCTTCATTTTGCCAAGATACTTTGGCAGGCTTTAATTTCACCCCATCTAGAGATAAGCCGTGGTTGAGGAGATCTAAATTGTTATAAGACAGGTCGCCTTCTACGCGCACGAGATACTCTTTCTCAACGGTTGAATCTTCGCCGATTAAATGGCGGGCTACACGACCGTCTTGAGTAAGCACTAACAGTCCTGTTGAGTCAATGTCTAAGCGGCCTGCAGGCGCTAAGCCTTTCAAGAAGCCACGTTGAAACTCTCTCGGTTGCGCGTGATGTAGTAAAGGGTCGTCTTTCCATTGATTATCTGGATGAATTAGCACGATCGCAGGATCGTAACCATCTTCTGCTTGACCAGAAACGAATCCAATCGGCTTATTCAAAATAATCGTCACGATTTCGGATTGGTGCTTTTCAGCATCTTTGCTGATTTCAATCTTGGCGTTCATGGCTACACGACTGCCTAGCTCATCAATAATTCGGCCATCGACTTTTACCCAGCCATTGCTAATCCATTCATCCGCTTCACGGCGTGAACAAAAACCAAGTTCTGCCATGCGTTTTGAAAGTCGTGGGAAATCAGGGTTGCTCGGCAACGGTTTAGGCGCAAACATTGGATTGCTGGCGCGGTCATTATTAAAATCACCCACCTCAAAACCATCACGCATTTTGCCACCCCGGCGCGGTGTGTCGCGGCCTGTATCATCTAGTGTGGGACGTGATTCCTTTGGGCGTGGCGCCTCGTCGCGCAAGCTACCATCGTAACGGTGATTTCGTTGAGACGCTTTTGATTGAGAAATTTGAGTTTGCTCAAGTGCGCGAGTATCGAAACCTTCATTTATAGGCTCAGATTGTGGCCTTACAGCAGGCTTAGGTGCAACGGTGCGATCACGCTTACTAGGATCAGTGCGGCGAACAGGCGCTTTAGTTGCTCTTGGGCTGGTGTCGCTAGTCGTTTTTTTTGAGAGTTTTATGGTGGTCAAAATGGGTGCCAAAAGTTTGATTTATATGATGTTGCGTATTATACGCTCTAACAAAACCTGCTTGGTTAATCGACGGATAAATTCGCCAATAAAAAACCCCACAGAGGTTAACTGTGGGGTTCAATTTACTACAACGATTGATTAAGCCTCGCGACAAATCATTACAAATAGTTTTTAAACTTTTTGATAGACCTCAGAGCCTTTTTTCACAAACTCAATCGACTTTTCTTGCATACCTTTTTGTAACGCTTCTTGTTCGTTCACACCGAGCTTGTCTGCATAGTCACGTACATCCTGTGTGATTTTCATTGAGCAGAAATGTGGGCCGCACATTGAGCAGAAATGCGCTTGTTTTGCGCCCTCTTGTGGCAATGTTTCATCGTGGAATTCCTTGGCCTTTTCAGGGTCAAGACCAAGGTTGAATTGGTCATCCCAGCGGAATTCAAAACGCGCTTTTGATAGCGCATTGTCACGAATTTGCGCACCTGGATGGCCTTTTGCCAAGTCAGCGGCATGCGCCGCAATCTTGTAAGTGATAATGCCAACACGAACGTCTTCTTTGTCTGGCAAGCCAAGATGCTCTTTTGGCGTTACGTAACAAAGCATTGCGCAGCCATACCAGCCAATCATGGCGGCACCAATACCTGAAGTAATGTGGTCATAACCAGGCGCGATGTCTGTGGTTAGAGGCCCTAAAGTGTAGAAAGGGGCTTCGCCGCAGTGCTCAAGTTGTAAGTCCATATTCTCTTTGATGAGGTGCATAGGCACGTGGCCTGGGCCTTCAATCATGCATTGCACATCGTGTTTCCAAGCGATTTGAGTAAGTTCACCAAGTGTTTTTAGTTCGGCAAATTGTGCTTCATCATTTGCGTCGTAAATTGAACCGGGGCGTAAACCATCACCTAATGAGAAACTCACATCGTAGGCCTTCATGATTTCGCAGATGTCTTCAAAATGCTCATACAGGAATGACTCTTTATGATGTGCCAAACACCATTTCGCCATGATAGATCCACCACGAGAAACAATCCCTGTCATGCGCTTTGCTGTCATTGGGATATAGGCTAATCGAACGCCAGCATGAATCGTGAAGTAATCCACGCCTTGCTCAGCTTGTTCGATTAATGTATCGCGGAAGATTTCCCATGTCAGGTCTTCAGCTTTACCGTTTACTTTTTCAAGCGCTTGGTAAATTGGCACAGTGCCAATGGGTACTGGGCTGTTGCGAATAATCCACTCGCGCGTTTCGTGAATGTTCTTACCAGTAGATAAGTCCATCACAGTATCGCCGCCCCAACGGGTACCCCATACCATTTTTTCAACCTCTTCTGAAATTGAAGAACCAAGGGCTGAGTTGCCGATGTTGGCATTGATTTTCACCAAGAAATTACGGCCAATAATCATTGGCTCAATTTCAGGGTGGTTAATGTTCATTGGAATAATCGCACGACCGCGCGCGACTTCATCACGAACAAACTCTGGCGTGATGACTTTTGGAATGCTTGCACCAAAGTCATGACCTTTATGTTGTGTTTGCAACAAATCACTCATGTTCTCACGGCGTTGATTTTCGCGAATCGCGATGTATTCCATTTCTGGGGTGATAATGCCTTTGCGCGCATAGTGCATTTGGCTCACGTTCATGCCTGCTTTAGCACGGCGTGGTTGGCGTGATAGGTTAAAGCGCATTTCAGCAAGCGCGGGATCGTTTTTACGCTCCACACCAAAAGCTGAACTTGGCCCATCTAGTTGCTCTGTGTCGTTACGCTCTTCAATCCATTTTGCGCGTAATGCTGGCAAACCATTGCGGATATCTATTTTAACGGCTGGGTCTGTGTAAGGGCCTGATGTGTCATACACCATGACTGGTGGATTTTTTTCAGCGCCAAAAGCAGAAGGCGTATCGCTTAGGCTGATTTTACGAAAAGGGACTTGGATGTCTGGGCGTGAGCCTTGAACATAAACTTTTCGTGAGTTGGTGAAAGGTTGTTTGGTCGCTGGGTCAATCTCAGCAGTTTCGCCTACAAAGTGAGCGAGGTTTTTATCAGTGGCGTTCAATGTCTACTCCAAAAAAATTACAACGGAGTAGGGAAGCAATGGACTAGCTTCCCTACGGCGGCATGACCCGCATCAGGTTCAAAGGGTGTATCTCACTCCTAAACAGTGTTTCGGAGACCCCTAGCAATACTCCAAAATTACGCGAAAAACCCTGTAAAAGCAAGCGATAAAATGAATTGGCTTCGGTTATAATGATAGTTAAATATTGATTTAAAAAGGGTTAGCAATGAGTTTGAAGCAGGAATCAACATCAGTTCAGCAGTCACGTTTTAATATGATCGAACAACAAATTCGTCCTTGGGATGTCCTAGATGGAGCCGTGCTTGGTTTGCTTGCAAAAGTACCACGTGAGGCTTTTGTCCCAAAGCAGTATGTTGGCTTAGCGTTTGCTGACTTGGAAATCCCGTTAGGTGATGGCCAAGTGATGCTTGCACCAAAGATGGAAGGTCGTATTCTTCAGTCGCTGGAAATTAAAAAGACAGACAAAGTCTTAGAGATCGGTACAGGAAGTGGCTATTTAACCGCTTTATTAGCAATGCAGGCTAAGCATGTGGATAGCGTTGAGCTCAATGCAAAAATCAGCAAGCAAGCGGCTAAAAATATTGCCGCACAAGGCATCGAGAACGTCAATTTGGTGGTGGCGGATGGCATACAAGGCTTACCAGCTAATGCGCCTTATGATGTGATTGTGTTTACAGGATCAATTCCTTTGTTGAATACACAAGTTGAACGTCAGCTTGCAGTCGGTGGTCGTATGTTTGTGGTGGTGGGGGAGGCGCCTGTCATGGAAGCAACTTTAATCACCCGCATTTCAGCAGACAATTTCAAAATAGATGTGTTGTTCGAAACTTGTTTGCCAGCAATCGTTAATGCACCTCAAGCAGAAAAGTTTGAGTTTTAGAGAGTTATTGAATTAAGCATGCGTATTAAATTTTTAATTTTAATGGTTGCTTTAACTGCTCCTTATCCGGCGCAGGCGGCTGACAGCCAAAATTTGATGCAAATTTATCAGCAGGCCCTCAGTCATGATCCTGTTTGGATGTCTGCACAAAGTAGCAATCGAGCTTTACAAGAAAAGTTACCCCAGGGCCAATCACAGTTTTTACCTGCAGTTACTTTTAATGCCGGCGCGAGCGCTTCAAAAACGGAGTTTAGTCCTGTAGGCGCGACAGTTTTTAGTAATAATAAATCGACTTTTTCTGGTTACACATATGATTTGAATGTGACGCAGCCTTTGTACCATAAGCAGTATTGGGCACAATTAAATCAGGCAAAAAGCAAAGTGATGCAGGCTGATCAGCAGCTTGCTTCTGCCTTTCAAGGCTTGATTCTGAGGGTGGCTAAGGCGTATTTTGATGTTCTGTTAGCTCAAGATAAGGTTGAGTTAATTGATGCGCAAAAAAAAGCGACAGTTCATCAGTTAGAGCAGGCTAAAGCTAACTTCGATGTGGGCACCTCAACTATTACTGATTTTAATGAGGCGCAAGCCAGATTTGATTTGATAGAGGCGCAGGAAATTGCTGCCAAAAGTGATGTTGAAGTAAAAAAACATGCAATAAATGCAATCATTGGTAAGTTACCAAGTTCGCTAAGCTCGGTAAGAGATGACTTGCAAATTAAGCTACCTGAGCCGTTTGATATTGAAAAGTGGGTGGAAGTTGCTGAACAAAATAGCTTAGCTATTGCCGTTCAAGAGAAAAACTTGGAAATCGCGGTACAAGAAATCGAATCCCAAAACTCTGGTCACTACCCTATATTGGATGCTGTGGGGGATTACAAAGGGGGCTACTCTAATGGCGGTATCAATGGCTATGGGACCGATTTGCAAAATACGACTATTGGTTTGCAATTGCAAATCCCTCTCTATCAAGGGGGCTATGTTACTTCTAAAGTGCGTGAGGCAGTGGCGAACAAACAAAAAGCGCTTGATGATTTGGAGGTTGCTAAGCGCCAAGCTGATTTAGATACTCGGTCTGCGTATTTGAATTTAGCCAGCAGCGTTGCTCAAATTAAGGCTTATGAACAGGCGCTGAATTCAAGTCAAAGTCAGCTGGACTCTACCAATCTAGGCTATGAAGTTGGGGTTCGTACTAGTGTGGATGTGCTCAATGCGCAACAACAATACTTCAGTGCCAAGCGCGATTTATTGCAGTCTCGATATACCTATCTGGTGAATATTCTATCGCTCAAATCAGCTTTAGGCTTATTAAGCGAAGCGGATTTAGAAGGTGTGAATCAACAGTTGGTCAGCCGTTAATCGGCGCGGAGGCATGATGACGAAAGTGGCGTGTGTGGTGGATCGCAATCAAAGTCAGTTGGTGATTGTCGATATGCAAACTAGACTCAGTAGCGTGATGACCGACCATATTGATGACGTAGTCAAAAATTGCGCTACGCTTTTGCAAAGCGCCGCTTTGTTAGAGATTCCTACCATCCTCACCGAGCAATACCCCAAAGGCCTTGGACCAACCGTGCCTAATCTTTCTCAATATATGGTTGGCAAAAAAGCGGTTGAGAAAACGGCATTCTCCTGCTGTGGGGAGCCGGCTTTCAATCGTCAACTTCTGGGCGACCATTCACAAGTGATTCTGGCAGGCATGGAAGCACATATTTGTGTGTTGCAAACAGCGCTAGATTTGCTCGCCCAAGGCAAAACGGTGTTTGTGCTCGAGGACGCAGTGATTTCTCGGAACCCTGAAAATAAGCGGAATGCGCTGAATAGAATGCGGGAGGCTGGCGTGATTATCAGTAACACCGAGTCTTTGGTGTTTGAATGGTTGGGCGTTGCAGAAGGTGATGCCTTCAAAAAAATCAGCCAGCTTGTTCGATAGCCCTATTTTTTAGCTGGTAGATACTTTTCGATTAAATCCATCAGTCGTTGCGTTGCGCCGCTCGCACTTTTGCTAAACGTTAATGCTGCCTCGCTCATGGCTTTTCTTGCTTCTGCATCATTCATTAAAAGCGTTAATTTTTCTGCAAGCTCTTGCTGATTGTTTACACGAATTGCTGCGCCAGCTTGTACTGCAAAATCTGTGGCATCGCTAAAGTTAAAGGTGTGAGGTCCAATCAAGACGGGCTTAGCCATCGCACTGGCTTCAATCAGGTTTTGTCCACCAAGCGGTAATAAGCTACCCCCAATAAATGCCAAATCGCAAGCCGCATAGTAAGTAAACATCTCACCCATGCTGTCACCAAGAATCACGCTGCAGTTTGGAATGTCGCCCGCAACTGTCCCCATCGAAAACTCTGAACGACGGCAAAATGGAATGTTCCACTTGCTTAGTAGCGCTGCGACTTCATCAAAGCGTTGCGGATGTCTCGGCACAATCACCGTCAGCAAGTTGTCGATTTCGCTTGAGGCAATCGCCTCTAAAATTAAAGCTTCTTCACCGTCTCGCGTACTTGCCGCTAAAAACACAGGGCGCTTAAAGCCTAGCAAGCCGCGTAAATAGCGTCCACGTTCTGCTTCGTCTGCTGGTGGGTTTACGTCAAACTTGAGATTGCCCATGACGCTCACTTTGCCCGACTTGCCAAGCAAGTTATCTAGGCGTTGTGCGTCTTGCTCTGTTTGTGCGGCAATTGCGCTTAAATTATCTAAGCTTTGCGCTGATAGCTTTCCAACTTTGGCATAGCCCCTTGCTGAGCGCTCTGAAAGTCGTGCATTCACCAATAACAATGGAATGCCTTGCGCTTTGCATGCGGCAATTAAATTAAACCAAAGCTCGGTTTCCATGAGCAGACCTAATGCTGGCTGAAAGTGCTTTAAGAATCGTTTAACGCCATCTGGTGTGTCGTAAGGCAGATAGCAGCGAGAGATGCGAGGATATTTTTCTTTTGGGAAAAGGTGCTCTCCAGCTTCGCGGCCTGTTGGTGTTGCGTGGGTAAGTAAAATTTGGTGCGTTGGGTACTTCTCCAATAAAGCTTCAATCAAAGGTTTGGCAGCCCGGGTTTCGCCGACCGACACGCAGTGAAGCCAAATAAGTGGTTGCGAGACGGTTTGGCTATAGAAGCCATAACGTTCAGACCAGTGATTTAAGTAAGCCGGTTGACGTACTCCCCGCCATAAAAGCTTGATGGCAGTGAAGGGCAACAAAATATATAAAAGTGCTGAATATAGTAAACGTGACATGGAATGATTTTCTCACAGATTGATATGCACAATGTATCTAGAATTGTCCAGAAAACTATTTTTATTTTGGTTAGTAAACGCTCACTAAATGCCAGACTTATCCTCCTGTTTGAGGAGTTAAAAACGCACCAAAAAAGCGCGGGTGAATTGTAAAATAATCTTAAATATATTGCTTGACCGACACTACAAAATGGAATAATTTTGCACCTGAGCACAATATATTGTGGTCTGACTAAAAAATGAGCACAAGCAAGCACACAAGAGAAAGTGTGTAAAAGTCAGGCTAATTAAGAGAATAAAACAGGGAATATACGAATGTTACAAGCCGTCAAAACGCCAGAAGAAGCCGCTATGCAAGCAAATGATCAAAAAGAAGTGCCAATGCAATCTGTGTCATTGGATATTTGGGACAAAAAATACCGTCTTAAAACTAAACAAGGTGAACATGTTGATCAAAACATGGACGATAGCTATTCACGCGTAGCGCGTGCCTTGGCTGATGTTGAAGAAGAAAATAAACGTGCCGAATGGCATGAAAAGTTTTTGTGGGCACTGCGCCGCGGTGCAATTCCTGCGGGCCGTATTACTTCAAACGCAGGTGCTTTAGAGCACAAGCCAGCAACTAGTACCATTAATTGCACGGTGTCTGGCATTGTTGAAGACAGCATGGATGGCATCTTAAATAAGGTGCATGAAGCGGGTCTAACATTAAAAGCTGGTTGCGGTATTGGTTACGAGTTCTCAACTCTTCGTCCTAAGGGCGCGTTTGTGGCGGGTGCTGGTGCTTATACAAGCGGCCCTCTTTCATTCATGGATATTTTCGATAAGATGTGTTTTACCGTGTCTTCAGCTGGTGGCCGTCGTGGCGCACAAATGGCGACATTCGATATTTCACATCCGGATGTCACGGACTTCATCAAAGCGAAACGCGAAGCGGGTCGTTTGCGTCAATTTAATCTTTCATGCTTAATCACTAAAGAATTCATGGAAGCAGTTAAAGCTGATGCTGAATGGAAGCTTGCCTTCCCTGTCACTTCAAAAGAAGCAACGGTTGATGCGCTAGATACGAAAGATGAATCCCAAGTGGTATGGCGCGAATGGCCAATTAAAGACAAATACTTAACGCGTGAATCAGACGGCAAAACAGCTTGCCGCGTTTACAAAACAATCAAAGCGCGTCGTTTGTGGGATGTGATTATGTCCTCAACCTACGACTTCGCTGAGCCAGGTTTTATCTTGATTGACCGTGTTAATGAGATGAACAATAACTGGTTCTGCGAAAATATTCGCGCCACTAACCCATGTGGCGAGCAACCGCTGCCTCCTTATGGTGCTTGTTTGTTGGGATCTGTGAATTTAACTAAATTTGTACGTAATCCATTCACTGATCAAGCAACATTTGATTGGGATGAATATCGTCAAGTTGTTGCGATCTTCACGCGTATGCTAGACAACGTCGTCGAAATTAACGGTTTGCCGCTAGAACAGCAACGTGCGGAAATTGCGCGTAAACGTCGTCATGGTATGGGTTATTTGGGACTAGGTTCCACCCTTACCATGCTGAAAATGAAATATGGTGAAGAAGCGTCTATTGCTTTTACTGAAGAAGTGACAAAGGTAATGGCTGAAACAGGCTGGGAAATCGGCATTGATTTGGCAAAAGAAAAAGGTGCTGCGCCTATCATGGACGAAGAGTTCGTGGTGACAGGCGATATGCTTTCAAAACGCCCAGAAATGGTAAAAGATGGCTTTAAGCTTGGTGATAAGGTAAAGGGCAAAGTATTGATGGGCATGTATAGCCGTTATATGCAGCAGTTCCCAGAAGCTTTACGTAAACAAATCGCCAAAAGTGGCGCACGTTTTAGTCACCATAGCTCAATCGCCCCAACAGGCACGATTTCACTTTCATTAGCGAATAACGCAAGTAATGGTATTGAGCCATCATTCGCTCACCATTACGCACGTAACGTGATTCGTGAAGGTAAAAAATCAAAAGAGAAGGTGGATGTATTCTCATACGAACTATTGGCTTACCGCGAGTTAATCAACAATAAAGCGATGCCATTTAGCGATGCAGAAGATGAGAAATTGCCAGATTACTTCTTAGACTCATCAACCATTCAAGCAAAAGCCCACGTGGATATTCAAGCGGCTGCGCAAAAATGGATTGATAGCTCAATCTCAAAAACCATCAACGTACCAACAGATTATGATTTTGAAGATTTCAAAAACATCTACCTCTACGCTTATGATAAAGGTTTGAAAGGTTGCACCACATTCCGCTTTAACCCAGAAGCCTTCCAAGGCGTATTGGTTACCGAAAAAGACTTAGAAAACACCACCTACAAATTCACGCTAGAAGATGGCACAGTGATTGAGGTGAAGGGTAACGAAGAGATTGAATATGACGGTGAGATGCACTCAGCCGCCAATCTGTATGACGCCCTAAAAGAAGGTTACTACGGCAAATTTTAATATTAAAACCGTATAACTGAAAAAATAAAGAGAGAACAACATGGCAATTAAAATTGAAAAGAAAATCACAGGCTTTGGCTTAGTGACAGAAGAAGATAAAGCAAAAGCGGCTGAAGTTGCTGCAGCGCCAGCACAATCGGCGACTATCGTGCAAATGGGTGAACCACTTAGCCGTCCAGATAAATTGGTAGGTAACACCTATAAAATTAAAACCCCAGTGACCGAGCATGCCCTATACATCACCATTAATGACGTCGTGATGAATGAAGGTACGCCACATGAACATCGCCGCCCATTTGAGATTTTTATCAACTCAAAAAACATGGATCACTTCCAATGGATCGTTGCCCTCACCCGCGTGATGTCAGCCGTATTCCGTAAAGGTGGCGATGTCACATTCTTGGTTGAAGAACTACACAGCGTGTTTGATCCAAGCGGTGGTTACTTCAAAAAAGGTGGTAAATACATTCCTAGTCTTGTGGCTGAAATTGGTGAAGTGGTTGAACAGCACTTACAAGAAATCGGTATGCTTAAAAAACCTGGCCTAGATGAGCACCAACAAAAGCTAGTAGCTGAAAAGAAAAAAGAATTCTTAGAAAAACAAGCGCAAACAGGTTCTGAAAATAATGCAGAAGGCTTTCCAGCAGGTGCGCAGCTTTGTAAAAAGTGCAACACTAAAGCCGCCATCATTATGGATGGTTGTTTAACTTGCCTCAATTGTGGCGAAAGTAAATGCGGTTAAATCTTTTACAAATGTAAAAAATAAAAACCCGCTTCTGCGGGTTTTTTCTTGGTAACAGATTAGAATGGAAATGTTAGTGCAGTGAATAAGGCAGTAAGTTTGGGCAACCAAATGGATGAGCCGTCATTGACTTAGTGTGACCCTGCCGATATAGATTAAGCGCACTAACACCCCATTAAGTTTAATGGCAATAAAAAAGGAACCAACTAGGTTCCTTTTTTAATTTAAAGCTTTAAAAAATGCAGATGAGCAAGATCTGAATTATTTATTCATTACGTACATTGTTACTTCAAAGCCGAAACGCATTTCTGTAGCTGCTGGTTTTGTCCACATGGTGAAGCTCCTTAATAGGTGTTATGAATGACTTAGAACGGTTCCTATTCTAGGCATTCAACGTGGGCTTGTCGTGGTGCGAGTCATGATGCTTGCCTAGTGATTTTCATGAATCGCAAGTCCTTATTTTTACAGAAAATTAGAAACCTAGTTTGATTTTGATGCGGCGCAAAATCTGCATGACCGTATTGCCATCAAGCTTGTAGTGCTTGCGTAGTGGCTTTTTCACTTCCCAGCTTGCTTTTAGCCCAGCCGGAAATGTTACTAAATCACCTTTGCCAAACTTCACGGGCTTGCCACCCTCTGGTGTAATCACACATTCGCCTTCCAAGATGTAGGCGATTTCTTGTTCTGGAAATACCCAAGGGAATATAGACACTTCTTTTTCCCAAGTTGGCCATTTGTTAACCTTCAGGCTGTCGAGCGTGCTTTGTGCTGGTTTTTTCTCTACGACGATGTTTTGCATATATGCCCTTGTAAATGGAGATGCAGTAATGATGAAAAGGGCTATTTTAACTGATAAGCCCAGCCGCAAGTTTTTGGATATTTTTAATGTTGTCATTGGCGCAATATTAGGATTAAACTTTGCAGGCAAAGAAGTTGAATGAGACTTTAATGGGAGGTCAGGTATGGATAACAAATACGCACTTGGCAGTACAAAAGTCGCCACAGAACATCATGAGGCGGTGCATAAATCCACCGTGCAAGCTAAAGCGTGTAAGTTTTGTGAAAGTCTTAATTTGGTGCTTTGCCCAACGATGCACGACCATAAGTGTTCGGATTGTGGTGAGTGGCAGCAAGATGTTGAAAAAAGCTATGCCACTGGTAGAAGCAGTGAGTATTAATTCTTAGTATTTTTCGTGACCGTCAGCTTCTAAATGTTTTAAGTTAAGCTTGCGAAGCTTGGGGGCAAGTGTGGCTGTTGTTGCGACCACGCCAAATGTCATCAATCCGCCAAATATCACCGATGGAATTAAGCCCATCACCCTCGCCATCAGGCCAGACTCAAAAGCCCCTAATTCGTTTGAAGAACCAATAAATAAGCCATTGATAGAGGCGACTCTACCCCGCATGTGGTCTGGTGTGGCGAGCTGCATAATCGTGGTGCGGAGCACCACTGAAACGCCATCAAATATGCCCGAGAGCATCAAGAGTGCTGCTGCAAACCAGAAGTGCGGTGTGAGTGCAAAAGCGATAATGCACACGCCAAAGCCAGCGACTGAAATAAGTAGTTTCTTTCCAGCATGTTCGTAAATTGGATGTTTAGCTAAATAAGCCCCAGTGATAATTGCACCGATGGCTGGTGATGCGCGCAAAATACCAAGGCCTTCTGGGCCGTAGTGATAAATATCATGAATAAAAGCAGGTAACATCGCTACCGCGCCACCAAATAGCACAGCAAACATATCCAACGCTTGGCCGCTCAAAATCACTTGATGGTTAAATACGAAACGCACGCCTTCGGCGATACCAGAGAAAATCGCTTTTTCTGCGACCACTTTAGGGGTGTGCACCTCAAGTGTGAGTAGCGCAATACCCGAAGCGCAGGCCAAGCCCGCAGAAACTAAATAAGCCACTTGCAGGCTAGTCCAGCCAACCAAAATGCCGCCGATCGCAGGGCCGGTGATTAGGCCAAACTGGAATGCAGCACTGCCGATGCTGGCGCCTTTTGCGTACTCCTGGCGTGGCATGATGGAGGCGAAAATCGCGCTGTATGTCGGCGCAATGAAAGCGCGTGCCAAGCCAATTAAAGCGATTGCGCCATAAATCCAAAATGTGGGGTCACCCGATAATTTTCCATTGGTGACCGCATAAACTAATAAAGCAGAAATCATAAGTGTGAATGAAGAGCTCACACCAAAGTTGCGCCTTGAGTAATGGTCGACTGCATAGCCTGCGAATAAAGCGGTGCAGAAGTATGGAATGATTTCAGCTAAACCAATCAGGCCAAGCGAGAGTGGGTCGTGGGTGATTTCGTATAAATGCCAACCCACAACGACCGCCATAATTTGGTAGGCGAGGACCATTAATACCCGATAGCTGAGTAGCTTAAAGAAACGCAAATTGCGAATTGGGTTTGCACTTTGATGTGCAGTTTGTGCAGTGTTTTTGACCATCAATTAATTACTGATTTTTTTGAAAGTGACCACTAACACATCTCGATAAGCAGGCTGTGTTTGATCTATTGGCACGATTGGGGTTACTCCGTGCATGCAGCGATGGTCGTTGACGATCGCAATATCCAAAGGCTCGGTCAGCGTAAAGCTATCCAAATTTTTGTGTTCTAAATCGTGCATGGTGGTGGTGCCGCTCGAGATATTTTGGCGCTTAACCATCATCACCAATACAAAATCCACACCATCACGATGCACACCCTCCGGTGTTGGTTTTCCCAAAGATTTATCGTTTGCCTCGATACGGAACTGATGACATTCAATGTGCCACGGCGTGTTTGGCATCAGCTCACTAAATACTGTTTGGCAAAATTTCAGCACGGATTGCATGCTGTGGCTTTGCATGGTGCTCGTTTGTATTGCCTCAAAATTGCGGGCAATACCTCCGTTTAGGTTGTTGTAATCCAAGCTCTGGTAATGAGGTTGATGTGGCTCTAAAACGATTTCACTGCTACCCGATTGAGCGTTTAAGACCGCATAACGGCGGCGGCGATAGCGCCCACCATCCGCCATGTATTCATCTAATGGCATATCATTCCAGCTATCAGCAAACTGACTCCAGTCGCTCAATGCTTCTGCAGACTGTGCCAACAACCAAGCCTGCATCGATGCGCTTGGGCAAAAGCTAAAGCCTGTTTTTGCAACCGTCGTGAGCAAATCTTCACGCAGTTTGAGCAATGGATGTGTAGATGCCAAAGTGATTTTTTCCGGGAAAGAGTTTGCGCTTTATTAGACGCAATAATTAAAGCAAGACCAACATGATAGCGAATAGACTGGAATATATAAAAATAATTTCAGCATTATTTGTGATTGATCAAAATATAATGCTTGATAACTCGTGGAGGCGAATGAATGAGCCAGCAATTTAAGTTGATGCGTGAAAAGCGGTTTTTACCATTTTTTTGTACCCAATTTTTGGGTGCGCTTAATGATAATGTCTTCAAAACCGCTTTAATTACGATGGCTGTATTCCACACGGCCGATTTGACAACGCTTAATGGCACGGCGGTTGCTACCTTATTGCCAGGAATTTTTATCCTGCCGTTCTTTTTGTTTTCTGCCACGGCTGGGCAAATTGCCGATAAGTATGAAAAGTCCCAACTCATTCGTTTAGTCAAAATCTTCGAAGTGGTGTTGATGCTAATTGCTGCGCTTGGTTTTTTGCTCCATGTGTTTTGGTTATTGGTGTTGGCGCTCTTGATGATGGGGATGCATTCCACTTTGTTTGGGCCAGTGAAATACGCATATCTGCCGCAACATCTTACTGAGCCCGAATTAGTGGGTGGTAACGGCATGGTGGAAATGGGTACATTTATCGCGATTTTGCTTGGGCAAATTATTGGTGCAGGGCTTGGGATGCATGAGGGTGGTGAGCTGGGCACAGGTTTGAGTATTGTGAGCCTTGCGCTACTTGGCTATTTCGCCAGCAAGCAAATTCCAAGCTCGCCCGCGGCGGAACCCAGCCTCAAAATCAATTGGAACCCAATCACAGAAACAGGTCGCAATATTGCTTTTATTTGGAAGTCCCAGCAAATTTGGCTGGCTATTATTGGTGTCTCTTGGTTTTGGTTTTATGGCGCAACGTTGCTTGCGCAATTCCCCGTCTTTGCCAAAGATGTTTTACATGGCGATGAAAGCATTTTTATTCTCTTGCTTGCTATATTTTCAGTTGGCGTAGGGGTTGGCTCACTGCTTTGCGAAAAGCTCTCAAAAGGTATCGTAGAAATCGGCTTGGTACCAATTGGCGCAATGGGAATGATGGCGTTTGGCGTGGATTTATACACTGTGAGCGCTAGTGGGATTGTCGATTGGCGGTTGCTAGCGGATATTGGGTTGATTGGTTTCTTTGGTGGGGTTTATATCGTCCCGCTTTATGCGCTGATTCAGTCTCGGGCACAAAAAACTCATCAATCTCGAGTGATTGCCGCAAATAACATTTTGAACGCATTGTTCATGGTGATATCCGCGGTATTTGCGATGGTGATATTCAAGCTGGGTCTTAATATTCCGCAGTTATTTTTAATCACCGCGCTGATGAATGCCTTGGTGATTATTTACTTGTGTTTACGCCAGCCGGAATACTTTAATCGCATGAGAAGCTGGCGGCTCTAGTTCACGAGAAGTTGCTAGTTATCTTCACCCAAAGTTGCCAACATATCAGCTTGGTGTTCTGCCGCAAGCGCGCCAATTAGTTCATCCATATCGCCCTCGGTAATCGCATCAATCTTATAAAGCGTAAGATTAATACGGTGGTCGGTGATACGGCCTTGCGGATAATTGTAAGTGCGGATGCGCTCTGAACGGTCGCCTGACCCAATCAAGCTTTTACGCTCACTCGCAATTTTTGATTGCTGTGCACGAACTTCGGCATCTTTAATTCGCGCAACTAACACGCTCATCGCTTGCGCTTTGTTTTTGTGTTGGCTACGGTCATCTTGGCATTCCACCACAATGCCTGTTGGCAAGTGGGTGATACGTACCGCTGAGTCTGTTTTGTTAATGTGTTGCCCGCCCGCGCCACTGGCACGGTAGGTATCAATACGAATTTCGGCAGGATTAATGACGACATCGCTGACTTCATCAGCTTCTGGCAATACGGCAACTGTACACGCTGATGTATGGATACGACCTTGTGTTTCAGTATCAGGCACACGCTGAACACGGTGGCCGCCCGACTCAAATTTGAGTTTTGAGTACGCGCCGTGGCCTTCAATTTTGGCAATAATTTCTTTATAACCGCCAACTTCAGATTCGCTTGCTGAAACGATTTCTACTTTCCAGCGTTGGCGTTCTGCATAGCGTGAATACATACGGAATAAGTCGCCTGCAAATAGCGCTGATTCATCACCACCTGTGCCCGCACGAATTTCTAAGAAAATATTGCGCTCGTCGTTAGGGTCTTTGGGTAGTAAGAGTTTTTGTAGCTCATTTTCAACAGCTTCTAGCGTTGCTTTGCCGTTTTCAATTTCTTCCTGAGCAAACTCTTTCATTTCTGGATCTGAAAGCATTTTTTGCGCTTCAGCGATATCGGCTTCGCCCTGTTCATAGGTGCGGAATTGCTCAACAATCGGAGTGATTTCAGCATGCTCTTGTGTGAGCTTGCGGTAGTTGTCCATGTTGGATGTGGCGCCCTCACTGCTGAGCAGGCGGTTTAATTCATCTAAACGCTCGCTCAGGGTGGCGAGCTTTTTAATCATGGATGGTTTCATTACTGTTTCTTTGTCTAAATATTAAGTTTTAATTTGGTAGAGCTGACGCAAAAGCATTTCTAGCTGTTCATGTTCATGACCTGTGCTGTGGTTGAGCGCATGGCTTGGGGCATGTAAAAATTTATTGGTGAGTGCGTTGCTCAATGCTTCGATGACTGCGGCGGGATCTTCACCTTTTGCTAATAGCTTTTGTGCCTTTTCGAGCTCGCTGACACGAAGTTGTTCTGCTTGGTCGCGCAGCGCTCTTATGGTGGGCACCGCGTCCCGAGTTTTGAGCCAATGCATAAAATGCTCAACCCGTTCTGTAATAATTGTTTCGGCTTCCAAAGCGGCTTCTTGGCGATTGCCTAAACCTTCTTGCACTACTTTAGCTAAGTCATCGACGGTGTATAAATACACGTCATCAAGTTGGGCCGCTTCTGGTTCAATATCACGTGGCACGGCCAAATCCACCATAAAAATCGGACGACGTTTACGTGCTTTAATTGCGCGCTCAACCATGCCTAGTCCAACAATCGGCAATTGGCTCGCTGTGCTAGTGATGACGATATCAAATTCGTGTAAACGCTCTGGTAACTCGGATAATAAAATCGCTTGGCCGTTAAATAACTCAGCAAGCTCTTCACCACGGTCTAATGTGCGGTTGGCAACCGTCATGCTGGCAGGTTTTTGCGCGGCAATATGTTCAGCGCAAAGCGTAATCATTTCGCCTGCGCCAATAAATAACACGTGCTTGTCTTTTAGTTCGCCAAATAATCGTTGCGCTAAGCGCACGGATGCGGCCGCCATTGAAAGCGAACTTGCGCCAATGTCTGTGGTGGTGCGTACTTCTTTGGCTACTGCAAAAGTGCGCTGAAAAAGTTTGTGTAGCAACGTGCCAACGGTGCCTGCGGTTTCAGCAATCTTCACCGCTTGTTTCATTTGCCCTAGGATTTGTGGTTCGCCAAGCACCATCGAATCTAAACCAGATGCTACGCGGAATGCATGTTTTACCGCTTCGTCACTAGGTAATGTATAGATATAGGGCTGAATATTGTCGCGGTCTAGCTTGTGATATTGCGCAAGCCACGTCAAAGCTTGCTCTGGATGCGAAGTATTACAGTAAAGCTCAGTGCGATTGCATGTCGATAAAATCGCTGCCTCACGGACGCCGTGCGCGGTCAAATCGCGAAGTGCATGGGCGAGTGTTTCGTTCTGAAACGCCACGTTTTCGCGGATAGAAATTGGAGCCGTGGTGTGGTTTACACCAACTGTGAATAATTGCATTTCGCAATTTTCCAGCATCCGGACTTCTTAAGCAAGAAACATAAGCAATAAAATAGCGGATTAGTCTGTTAATTCATGGCTAAATGCGGTTAAAATAAACGTTTTTACTGCATATAGATTCTTTACATTATGGCTAAACAATTCAGAATTGCTCCAAGTATCCTTTCAGCGAACTTCGCTAAACTAGGTCAAGAAATCACTGATGTGATTACCTCAGGAACTGACCTTGTTCACTTTGATGTGATGGATAACCATTACGTGCCGAACTTAACGATTGGTCCATTGGTTTGTGAATCTATTCGTGAAATTTCTAAAAACGCGGGCGCATTGATTGACGTGCATTTGATGGTGAAGCCAGTGGATCGCATTATTCCTGACTTTGCAAAAGCGGGTGCGAACATCATTACTTTCCATCCAGAAGCTTCTGAGCATATCGACCGTAGCTTAGCTTTGGTGCGTGACTTGGGTTGTAAATCGGGTTTGGTATTTAACCCAGCAACGCCGCTTCATTACTTAGACCACGTGATGGATAAAGTGGATATGGTTTTGTTGATGTCTGTGAACCCTGGTTTCGGTGGTCAAAAATTCATTCCTGAAACATTGAACAAACTCCGTTTGGCGCGTGCAAAAATCGATGCTTACACTGCACAAACAGGTCGTGAGATTTGGTTGGAAGTGGATGGCGGCGTTAACGCAGCAAATATCGCAGAAATTGCACGTGCTGGGGCTGATACATTCGTGGCTGGCTCAGCGGTTTTTGGTGCAGGTAAAGATACCGACCCTAACCGTTACAACACGATTGTTTCTGAGTTACGCGCGCAATTAGCGACGGTTTAATTTAGAAGTACTTCAATGAAAGCACCTCAAGTTTCTACAAAGCAAACAAGTTGGCGATGGTGGATCTGATCCTGCCATCGCTTGCGACTTCTGTCGCACTTAATTTTAAGAAATTTGTTTGTTAAAAAATTTGAGGTCTTTATGTTACAAACTATCAATCAATCAGAATTTAATGCGCTAGCTGCTCAAGGCTTTAATCGCATTCCCTTAGTTATTGAGACTTTTGCAGATCTCGATACACCGCTATCGCTTTACCTTAAATTAGCGAACCAACCATTCTCATATTTGCTCGAATCTGTTCAAGGCGGTGAGCGATTTGGTCGTTACTCCATTATAGGTTTGCCAGCACGCACGCGTATCGTGGCTAATCGTCGTGACGTGCAAGTATTGCAAGATAACAAGGTGATTGAAACTGCCAGCGATGTTAATCCGCTAGACTTCGTCCAAAGTTATCAGGCGCGATTCAAAGTGCCACCTTATCAAGGCTTGCCAAGATTTACTGGCGGCTTGGCTGGTTATTTTGGCTACGATACTGTGCGCTATATCGAGCGCCGTTTGGCTGATAAAGTTAAACCTGATGATGTCAATGTGCCTGATGTATTGCTCATGGTGTCTGAGGAGTTGGCCGTGGTGGACAATTTATCGGGCAAGCTTTATTTCATCGTGTATGCCGACCCAGCAGAGCAAGATGCTTATGCGAAAGCTAAAAATCGTTTAGCTGAATTGATTCAGCGTTTGCGCAAATCAGTTTCAATTCCTGAAGCGCAAGCACTAAAACAAGAGCAAGCGCAGTCTGATTTTGGTGAGGCTAATTTTAAAGCGGCTGTTGAAAAAGCAAAGCGCTATATTTTTGATGGCGACATCATGCAAGTGGTGTTGTCTCAGCGCATGTCACAACCATTTTATGCGCCGCCGCTTTCGTTATATCGCGCGCTTAGAAGCTTGAATCCATCGCCCTATATGTTCTATTACGACATGGGTGACCATCATGTGGTGGGCGCGTCTCCAGAGATTTTAGTGCGCCTTGAAGATGGCACCGTCACTGCCCGCCCAATCGCTGGTACACGTCCTCGCGGTAAAACACGTGAGCAAGATTTGGCCTTGGCAGAAGAGTTATTAGCAGACCCAAAAGAGCGCGCTGAGCACGTGCAATTGATGGACTTAGGCCGAAATGATGTGGGCCGTGTAGCGCAAACAGGCACAGTCAAAGTCACTGACAATATGATGATTGAACGTTACTCACACGTGATGCATATTGTGTCTAACGTGGAGGGAAAACTGAAGCCTGGAATGGATGCGATTGATGTTTTAAAAGCAACTTTCCCAGCGGGTACTGTCAGTGGTGCGCCTAAAGTGCGTGCCATGGAAATTATTGATGAACTAGAACCAGTGAAACGCGGTATTTATGCTGGTGCCGTTGGTTATTTAGGCTTTAATGGCGATATGGATGTGGCGATTGCGATTCGTACTGGCGTCATTAAAAACAATAAGCTCTATGTTCAGGCGGGTGCTGGCATCGTTGCTGACTCTGTGCCTGAAAGCGAATGGATGGAAACGCAAAACAAAGCACGCGCTGTGTTACGTGCGGCCGAGTTGGTTAATTTGGGTCTCGATACGGGCCTGGAAGGCAATGAGTAAGCCATGCTATTAATGATTGATAATTACGACTCCTTTACCTACAACCTCGTGCAATATTTGGCTGAGCTTGGTCAAGATGTGCAGGTTTATCGTAACGATGAAATTGATTTGGCAAAAGTGAAGTCGCTTAATCCAGATCATATTGTGATCTCACCAGGCCCATGTACCCCAAATGAAGCAGGAATTTCAGTTCCACTGATTCATGAGTTTGCAGGCAAGATTCCTTTGCTAGGTGTTTGCTTGGGCCACCAAAGTATTGGTCAAGCCTTTGGTGGCAAGATTGTCCATGCTAAACAACTCATGCATGGCAAAACATCACTGATTCATCATAAAAATATCGGTGTATTCAAAGATTTGCCAAACCCATATACGGCAACGCGTTATCACTCATTAGTGATTGAGCGTGAAAGCATTCCTGATTGTCTTGAAATTACAGCATGGACGGATGACGGCGAGATTATGGGCGTGCGCCATAAAACCTTAGCAGTCGAGGGCGTGCAATTCCATCCGGAGTCCATTTTGACTGAGCATGGACACGAGTTACTCAATAACTTTTTGAAGGCCTACTAATGGCATTTAAAGACGTTCTCAGCCAGTTGCTTGAGCGTCAAGATTTGACGCAAAGCGCGATGTTGGAGGTGATGCGCCAAGTGATGGGGGGTGAACTTACGCCAGCACAAATCTCTGCTTTGTTAATCGCGTTACGTGCCAAAGGTGAAACGGTGGATGAAATCGCTGCGGCCGCTATAGTCATGCGCGAGCTTTCAACTAAAGTAGATATTCAAGAGACTAGTCATTTGATTGATACCTGCGGCACGGGCGGCGATGGTATTCAGACCTTCAATGTTTCAACTGTTTGCGCGTTTGTCGCTGCTGCAGCTGGGGCAAAAGTGGCTAAGCATGGCGGCCGTTCCGTTTCTTCCACTTGCGGTAGTGCGGATGTATTAGAAACACTAGGCGTCAATGTGAACCAAACGCCAGCGCAAGTCGCTGACTGTGTAAATGAAATCGGTATTGGGTTTATGTTTGCACCTAACCATCATAGCGCTATGAAGTATGCTGCGCCTGTTCGCCGTGAGCTTGGTGTTCGCACATTGTTTAATTTGCTTGGTCCAATGACAAATCCTGCAACAGCTCGTCGCCAAGTGATGGGCGTGTTTGATAAACGTTTAACGGGTAAGCTGGCAAGAGTGCTTCAGCAATTAGGAAGTGAGCATGTGTTAGTTGTGCACGGCGCTGATGGCATGGATGAAATATCATTCACTGGTGATACATTTGTGGCCGAGCTAAAAAACAGTCAAGTCACCGAGTATGTACTTAACCCTCGCCAATTAGGTTTGGGAATTCATCGCTTAAAAGATATTCAAATCCAAAATGCAGAAGAATCTAAAGCCATGATTTTAGATGTGCTTCATGGCCAAAAAGGTGCTGCCCGCGATATCGTCTTGATGAATGCTGGCGCTGCGATTTATGTTGCTGGCATAGCATCTAGCTTGCAAGCAGGGATTGAAAAGGCCGCTGAAGTCATTGATAACGGCGCCGCTTTAGAAAAATTAAATCAGTTAATTAAACGCTCTAATCGAGCCTAAAAGGTTGTTATGTCAGATATTTTGAATAAAATTTTAGCGACTAAACGTGAAGAAGTGGCTGCCGCGAAAGCCATTAAGTCCCTAGATGACTTGCGAGTGGAGGCTTATAACGAAGCAGATCCAAGAGATTTCGTGGGGAATATCTTTAATAAAGTAGATGCAGATTTGCCAGCAGTGATTGCTGAAATTAAAAAAGCAAGCCCATCAAAAGGCGTGATTCGTGAGAATTTCAATCCTGCAGAAATTGCTAACTCTTATGAAAAAGGCGGCGCGGCATGCTTGTCTGTGCTGACTGATAAGCAGTATTTTCAAGGTTCGCCTGAATATTTAAAACAAGCGCGAGCAGCTTGTAAGTTGCCGGTGTTACGTAAAGATTTCATGATTGATCCATACCAAGTGTATGAAGCACGTGCGATGGGCGCGGATTGTATTTTACTGATTGTTGCTGCGCTTGAATTAGCGGAAATGAAAGCGTTGGAAGCGCTTTCACATGACTTAGGCATGGCTGTATTGGTGGAGGTGCATGACGGTGAAGAGTTGCAATTGGCTTTGCAGTTAGACACGCCACTAATTGGCATTAATAATCGTAATTTGCGTACTTTCGATGTGACGTTAGACACAACGTTGGAATTATTAAAGCAGTTGCCTGACGACCGCTTTGTGGTCACTGAGTCAGGTATTTTTACGCCTGAAGATGTGGCTCTGATGCGAAGCAATCATGTGAACGCCTTCTTGGTAGGTGAGGCATTTATGCGTCAACCAGACCCGGGTGCTGAGCTTGCTCGTGTGTTTGCATCGTCAGCATCAGGCTGTTCGGCTTAGGTCGTTAATTGAGTTGCTCTAGAGGATAAATCATGGCAAAAGATAACCAGCAGTTCTTAGCGATTCGTCCACGTCGTATGCGTAAAGATGAATTTTCACGTCGATTGATGCGTGAGAATGTGCTCACAACCAATGATCTGATTTATCCAGTTTTTGTGTTAGAAGGCGAAAACCGCACTGAAGAAGTCGCGTCTATGCCGGGTGTCAAACGTCAGAGCATAGACGTATTACTTAACACTGCCGCCGAGTGCGTAGCGCTTGGTATTCCAGCGCTTGCCTTATTCCCAGTCGTGCCCCAAGAATACAAAAGTTTAGATGCTAAAGAAGCGTTTAACTCAAATGGTTTAGTGCCTCGCACTGTGAAAGCATTAAAAGCGGCATTCCCTGATTTGGGCGTGATTACTGATGTGGCGCTAGACCCTTACACGACGCATGGCCAAGATGGTTTGATTGATGAAGCTGGCTATGTGCTTAATGATGAAACGGTAGAGGTCTTAGTCAAACAAGCGCTTTGCCATGCTGCTGCTGGGGCTGATGTGGTTGCCCCTTCTGACATGATGGATGGTCGAATTGGTGCAATCCGTGATGCGCTTGAAGAGCACGCGTTTATTTATACCCGCATTTTGGCTTATTCAGCGAAATATGCTTCCGCTTTTTACGGCCCATTCAGAGATGCGGTTGGTTCGTCTGCCAATTTAGGCAAAGGCAATAAATATAATTACCAAATGGACCCAGCCAATTCAGATGAAGCAATCAAGGAAGTGGCTTTAGATATTGAAGAAGGCGCCGATATGGTGATGGTCAAGCCTGGCATGCCTTACTTGGATATTGTTCGCCGAGTGAAAGATGAGTTTGGTGTGCCAACTTATGCTTATCATGTGAGCGGAGAGTACGCCATGCTAAAAGCGGCTGCACAAAACGGTTGGCTCGATGAAAAAGCCTGTGTCTTAGAAGCGATGCTAGGCTTTAAGCGCGCTGGCGCAGACGGCATTCTGACTTACTATGCAATGGATATAGCCCGTTGGCTTAAGTAGCAAGAAGCACTTTTAGTCCTTCAGTATCTAGCCTTTCTGCATTTCCTCCATTTACTACGCTTTTCGTTGAAAAGCGAATGTCATCAAATTCAAATACACTAAGCTTAATAAACCCGTTCGGTCCTTCAAGCGTAAACATCGGCACTTTCATGCGCTCGCTATTTTTCCCAGTCGCTTTTTTCTCACCTGACTTTCTATCCCTTACCCGATAAGACTTATCGTTGCTATCGTAGGGGATTTGTTGATTGAGTAAGAAAATCTCAACTTCTTTAGCGCTGTCGGCAAATAGATGAATGTGTGTTTCGGCATATTGGCCAGCGGTGCCATCCAGAACGCTTCCCGTTAAGTGCGGATTGAAACGGGCAAAGATTTGCATGGTGGCAAGCGCATCTTGGCGAAGTAAGCGCAAAGCCTCTGGCTGGTCTTCACTATTGTATATATCATGATATAGCCGAATCTCTTCTTCGATTTCAGCATTCGAGGGAAGACAATTGGCATCCACGACGCCAAGCTGACGCCCCGCTTTTTTCTTAGCGTATCCATAATCAGTAACGCCGTCTTCAGCCATCATACGTGCGGCTTGCTGCGCCACTAATTGGCGTAGTTGCGCTTGTCGGCCACCGCTATCTTTTGCCATAGTTAGCTTCTAATAGAGCGAGTCTGTATCAGTAGCATCGCTAGCTGCAGAAGCTGCGCCAGCAGCTGCGCCTTTTTCAGGCGGTGGATATTCTTGGTAGAAATATTCATAGAAGCCACTTTCATCTTCGTGCGCCCGATTGCCCGACTTAAGGTTAATGCGAATCGATGAAACGCCTTCTGGCGGAGCAAGGTCAACGTCTGGGATGCCTTTGAGCGCTGAGCTCATGTATTTAATCCAAATAGGCAAGGCTGCAGAGCCGCCTGTTTCTGTCCCACCCAATGATTGAGGTTTATCGTAGCCCATCCACACGACCGCTACTTTTTTAGGGTTGAAGCCCGCAAACCAAGTGTCGATATGATTGTTAGTTGTACCGGTTTTGCCAGCTAAATCACTGCGTCCTAATTGACGGGCTTTTGCTGCAGTCCCGATACGAGTGACATCTTGCATCATCGAAGTCATCAAGAAGGCGTTGCGTTCATCAATCACTCGGTCGGCATCATTTCCCGCTTCAACGAATTTTGTTTCTTCTATAATTTTGCCTTTATTGTCTTCAATGCGGCCAATTAAATAAGGGTCAACTCGATAACCTCCGTTGGCAAATACTGCGTAAGCTCTTGCCATTTGCCAAGGCGTCACTGAGCCAGCACCTAAAGCCATTGTTAAATAAGCTGGATGGTCTTTCGCGGCAAAGCCAAAACGCGTGATGTAATCTTGGGCATATTCAACACCAATTGAATTAAGCACGCGGATTGATACCATGTTTTTGGATTTTGTGAGCGCGGTCCTTAAACGCATTGGACCTTCGTATTTGCCATCAAAGTTATGTGGCTCCCAGCTACTACCGCTTCCTGTGAAGCTAGCAGGGAATGAAATGGGTGCGTCATCAATAATGCTGGCTGGGGTAAAACCCTTTTCTAGCGCAGCAGAATAGATGAATGGTTTAAAGCTTGAGCCTGGTTGGCGCCATGCTTGTGTCACGTGGTTAAACTTATTGCGGTTAAAGTCGAAGCCACCCACTAAGGCGCGAACTGCGCCATTTTTTGGGTCTAGCGAAATAAAAGCGGATTCTACTTGTGGAAGCTGGGTAATTTTCCAGCTTTCGCCTTCTTTCACCACGCGAACAATAGAGCCAACTTTAATTTTCAGTTTCTCGCTAACCTTGGTGTCATGTAAAACCCTGCTTATAAGTGCCAAGCCCTCACCTTCAATTTGGACATCTTCGCCGCTGGTGGTGTGAACGCGGACGCTTTTGTCCGTGATTTTCGTGACAACAGCTGGAGATAAACCGCCAAAAGTTTCGAGTGCATCAATTGCTTTTTCCATATTTTGGTTGGCGTTCTCACTAACAAGCTCGCTTGGGGCGACATAGCCTTCTGGGCCACGGTATCCATGACGTAGGTCATATTCCATAACGCCTTGAGCGATAGCAGTGTTTGCCGCTTCTTGGTCAGCTTTAATGATGGTTGTGTAAACTTTAAGACCGCTATTATAAATTTCTTCTTTATAGCGTTCATACATTGCTTGACGAACAATCTCGCCTACATAGTCAGCCGCTACATCACGTGACTGTTTTGAAGCTTTAAAGTGAAGCGGTTCTATAAGTGCAGCTTGATAGCTTGCTTCATCAATAAAGCCATAGCGCAACATGTTATGTAATACTTCATGCTGGCGTTTAATGGCGCGCTTGGGATTAACAAAAGGATTGTAGTTTGATGGGGCTTTGGGAAGGCCTGCGAGTAGTGCCGTTTCCGCCAGGCTTAACTTGTCTAAAGGCTTGCCATAATACACTTGAGAAGCAGCGGCAAAGCCATAAGCCCGTTGCCCCAAATAAATTTGATTGATGTACAACTCTAAAATTTTATCTTTACTGAGACTGTGTTCAATTTTAATTGCTAACATCGCTTCGTTAATTTTTCTTTTAAAACTACGTTCGCTAGATAAAAAGAAATTGCGTGCGACTTGCATGGTAATGGTGCTCGCGCCTTCTTTTGAGCCGCCTGTCACGTTGTTTAAAGCTGCGCGAAGAATGCCTTTTGTATCGACCCCACCATGCTTGTAAAAGCGAATGTCTTCAATTGCAATCACCGCTGATTGCATGTTCTTTGGTACTTTCTTGATATCCACAAAAGAACGTCGCTCTTCACCGTATTCTGCAAGCAAATAGCCATCTTCTGAATAAACGCGCAATGGCAGTTTAGGTTGGTAGTTAGTCAGCGCATCTAAAGAAGGCAGATCTGGATAAATAAGTGCAGCGGCAAGGCCTAATAATAGTGCGCCAACAATCGTTAGCACCAAAAAAGACATGACCAGAAATTTCCACCAGTTTTGTAGGAACATAAGATTGAGCGCGCAGATGAATTATCGAATAACTTATTATAAGTTGCTTGAGTTACAAACTAAAATTAAATTTTTAACGACCATGTTTTGAGTCCCCACTATTAGCTATATCTGACAATCGATCGAGATTGCCTTAAAATGCCCATTATGTGAGTGGTGGGCATTTTTTATTGCCTGAATGGATTTTTGTAAATGCCTAAAATATTTTTTGTCGGCCTAATGGGAGCGGGTAAAACCACGGTGGGGCGTTCTTTGGCTAAAAATCTAGGATTGGATTTTTACGACACAGATCAAGAAATTGAAAAGCGCACGGGCGTTCGTGTGCCGATCATTTTTGAGATGGAAGGCGAAGCTGGCTTTCGTAAGCGCGAAGTTGGTATGATTGATGAGCTTACTCAACTGGATAATATTGTGTTGGCTACTGGCGGTGGCGCTGTGCTGTCTTCAGAAAATAGAGAGCATTTAGCGAGTCGCGGCACTGTAATCTATCTGCGAGCCAGTGTGCATGATTTATATTTACGCACCCGCTTTGACCGCAATCGCCCACTTTTGCAAAATACTAATCCGCAGGCAAAGTTAGAACAATTATTCGCCGCGCGCGATCCTTATTATCGTGAAGTTGCGCATCATATTGTCGACACTGGCAATCAGCCCGTGATTAACATTGTGCAACAAATTGAAGAGCTATTAGGCTATACAAAATCGGAACCGGAAATCTAATGTCATCAACCATACAAACACTACAAGTCTCTTTGGGTGACCGCAGTTACCCGATTCATATTGGTCAGAATTTACTCAGCCAAGCAGATTTAATTTTGCCGCATCTCAAGCGCAAGCAAGTTGCCATTGTGAGCAACAACACTGTTGCCCCTTTATATATGGCAAAGTTGGCTGAGCCACTCCGTGAGGCTGGCGTCAAGGTGGTTGAGATTGTCTTGCCAGATGGCGAAGCTTATAAAAACATTGAAACGCTTACCCTTATCTATGATGCGCTTTTGCAAAACCGATGTGAGCGAAGTACAACACTAATTGCACTGGGTGGGGGTGTGATTGGTGATATGACAGGCTATGCCGCAGCCACATATTTGCGCGGTGTCCCATTTATTCAAATTCCAACGACTTTGCTCTCGCAAGTCGATTCCTCTGTCGGTGGCAAAACAGGCATTAACCATCCGATGGGTAAAAACATGATAGGTGCCTTCTATCAACCGCAGTTAGTATTAGCTGATATAGATACGCTTCAAACGCTTCCAGCAAGAGAGCTCTCTGCTGGTGTGGCAGAAGTCATTAAGTATGGCCTCATTCGCGATGTTAAATTCTTTGATTGGCTAGAAGCCAATATGACGAAGCTGATGGCTCTGGATACAGCAGTGACTTCAGAGGCTATTTATCGCTCATGCCAAAACAAAGCAGAGGTGGTGGTGGCAGACGAACATGAAACTGGCGAGCGCGCTACGCTCAACCTAGGTCACACTTTTGGGCATGCGGTTGAAAACGCGATGGGCTATGGTGTTTGGTTGCATGGCGAAGCCGTTGCTGCTGGTACCATGATGGCTGCAGATTTATCAAAACGCCTTGCTTGGCTTACTGATGCTGAAGTTGCGCGTATCGCAAAAGTTTTCACAGCGGCAAGCTTGCCAATTGAGGCGCCAAAATTAGGTGTGGATAAATATATCGATTTAATGGGCTTGGATAAAAAGGTTGTCGATGGAAAAATTCGATTAGTTTTACAGCAAGGTATCGGTAAATCAGTAGTGACAAGCGACTATCCTATTGAGGCACTTCGCCAAACATTGGCATTGGGTCAAGCATGAAAACAATCGCCAGCTACGCCGCTAATCCTGCCCAGTCTCGAGGCAGAAAATTCAAAGAATCCGATCCGCAAGGTCGCAATCAATTTCAGCGTGACCGCGACCGTATTATTCACTCTAGCGCTTTTCGTCGTTTGGAATATAAAACGCAAGTCTTTGTGAATCACGAAGGGGACTTATTCCGTACACGCTTAACGCACAGTATTGAAGTTGCTCAGATCGGCCGTGCTATTGCTCGCAACCTCAATTTGCATGAGGACCTAGTTGAAGGCATCGCCCTTGCCCACGACCTCGGCCACACACCATTCGGACATGCTGGTCAGGATGCGCTTAATGAATGTATGCGTGATTTTGGTGGTTTTGAGCACAATCTACAATCCTTGCGCGTGGTAGATTTGCTAGAGCAGCGTTATGCGGAGTTTGATGGCTTAAACCTCACCTTTGAATTGCGTGAGGGCATCCTCAAGCATTGTTCACTCAATAACGCCAAGTTGTTAGGCGATGTGGGTGAGCGTTTTATTAATAAAGAACAACCTTCACTAGAGGCACAGCTCACTAATTTGGCGGATGAGATTGCTTACAACAACCACGATGTGGATGACGGGTTGCGTTCAGGGCTCATTAACTTGGAGCAATTAGAGCAAGTCACTTTGTTTGCGGATAATCTGAATAAGGTTCGTACACAATATCAAAACCTCACAGGCCGCAGATTAATTCATGAAACAGTGCGCCGCATGATTAATGCGTTGGTGGTCGATTTGTGTGAACAAAGCAATACCAATATTGCCAAGGCTGCCCCAAAGACTATTGATGATGTGCGTGCTAACATCATGCTGATAAGCTTTAGCCCAGCCATGCGAGAGCAACAAACCGAACTCAAACGCTTTTTGCGGACTAACCTTTATCAGCACTACCGCGTTAATCGCATGACCTCAAAAGCACAACGCATCGTACGTGAGCTATTCCAAATCTTTATGCAAGATGTAAAACTCATGCCCGATGAGTTTCAGCAAAGAGCTAAGTTAGATAGCTCCGCCGAACAAGCGCGTGCGGTGGCTGATTATATTGCCGGCATGACGGATCGCTATGCAATCAGGGAGTATCAGCGCCTATTTACGGTCTCAGATCGCGAGCTGTAAGGCGAGATATCGAGCGCTAAACCCTGATTTATAAAGATTTCCAATCATTTTGTTGCAAAAAAACAACAAAATTTCGATTGTTGCCAAAAAACATACAACTTTACTTGCTAACCCTCCTTTTGCTTTGGCATACTGTCATCACCTTCATGAGGTAAATATGCCTTCATGAGGAAACAAAAATTTTAGGAGAAATATATGAACAAGAAATTAGGTTTAGCAGTTGCTGGTGCTTTAGTAGCATTCTCATCTGCAGCTAACGCTGGTATCACAATCCCAGCTGGTGATTGGACTGTTGACATCGGTGGTAACGTTAATGCTTA
>Ga0214164_1000271_pt1 | contig 35918 bp, 24 predicted proteins | sample TroBogepilimnion_13_FD_153003 | JGI IMG/M metagenome (GOLD analysis project Ga0214164, IMG submission 153003) | Freshwater microbial communities from Trout Bog Lake, WI - Practice 03JUN2009 epilimnion v4 | ecosystem: Environmental > Aquatic > Freshwater > Lake > Epilimnion/Euphotic zone ...
GTGGCTGGCCCGCCATCACCGGAATAACCGGTACCTGCTCCTCCTGCAACTACGGTCAGAATACCACCACTCCATTTCAGGATCAGATCAAGTCCGGCATCAGCTATATATAAATTATTCGATGCATCAACCGCAATGCCAGACGGGGTATTCAAGCCTGACAGAACAGTTGATATAGTTCCGGAAATATTTATTTTTCTTATGGCATTATTATCTACATCAGCAATATATACATTTCCGAATGCATCAAAAGCCACTCCGACAGGCTCAAAAAATTCAGCTGCGGTAGCAGGCCCCCCGTCTCCTGAATAGCCTGCAATATGATTGCCAGCAATTGTATTAATAATTCGTACTTGTGCAGCACTATTTTCGGAATAATATTGCCCTAAAATAAGCAGAAATGAGTATAATAAGTACCTTCTATTCATGGAATTATTGTAGATTCAGAAATAATGAAAAGGCAATTTTGTCATTGTAAAATTAAATAAAAAAAAACCATATAATAAAATAAAAGTAATTGAATACAAAAATAGTTAAGGAACAGCGCTATAACGCTGTTCCTTAACCCGGATATTTAAATAAAGCCTGAAAACCGGGCATTCATCTCTCTTTATGCGATGTACAAAATCTTTTAATGGTAAGCTATATCAAGACTTTTGCAAGGATGCAGAAGAGCTATTGAACCGCCAGATACAGTATTTATTTTGATATCAGCACTTAATAACTGTTTAGTTTATTTTAAAATTTCAATTTTAAAAACAGCGTATTGATTATCAGAATTCAGCAACAAGTAATAAATTCCAGGAGCCAGGCCCTTATCGGCAATATTGTTTTCACCTCCCTGCAGTGTATATTGCCCGACATCTTTGCCCAGTGCATCTATCATATGCATTGTGGCGCCGCTGTTGGCATCAGGAATCGCTACACTAAAGGCACCCGTATTCGGGTTTGGATAGACCTTAACCAGTTCGCTGAAATTAACTTGCGTAGTGGCAGTGCCACCTGACATTCTGAATCCATGGGTGCCGCCTGGCTGACATAATTCAGTGGTGCAACCATTATAACTATCCAAAACGCATATCGGTCCGGGAGGAGGAGTGCCTGAGCTTAAAGCTAGAAATGAACTGGAACCAGGTACAGACACCCCGTTTATGGTCCATGCAAATGTTGCAGTTCCGGGCCCTCCGGTTACTATATAAAGGTCAGAACCTGTTGGCGCAGGATTATAATAAGCAGTCAGTACAGCCCCGTTTCCGGCAACTGTTACCGGATAAGCAACTGTTGGGCTGCTGCCACAGGATGTAGTAACGTGCGTAATATATAATATATAAGGGCCGCTAGCTGTGGCTGAGGTAACCATTGAGATCACGCCATAAGCATCTGTGGTTGGCGTTCCTACAATCAGGCCTGAAGGCACAGAGGTAACTGTATAATAGCCATAAAATGATGAAGGCGCACTGCCTACAGTAATGTGTGTAGTGCCGGATATACCAAAATTAAAGCAATCATAACTGATGGAAGCCGGCAATACAGGATCATAATTAACAGCATATGCCGCCGAAGGAACACTATTGCAACCACCTGTTCCAAGGGCAACAACAGCCAGGTAATCAGTACCGGGGCTTGTGCCGCCTGGTTGTAAAGAAGTACTGTTAAGTGCGCATCCTCCGCTACATGACCACCCTGTTGGTAATAGCCAGCTATAGCCGGTGGCACCTGTAACTGCAGAACAGGAATAAGTTACTGTTGGTCCGCCATTACGCACAACGCAGGCAGGACCTGTGATGCCTGTGGGGGCAGGAGGCTGAACATTGATAGTAATGCTGATCGGGCTTCCAGGGCACGAGCAGGAATAGCCGGTCAGAGTATATGCGCCGGGCAAAGTAAGCGGAGGTACTGTTAAGTTTATAATAGATGCAGCGCCGTTAGCGGGAGTATAAGACCATCCGGCAGGTAATGTCCAGCAGGTAACGTTATCCAGTACAGCGCTGCCCGAAGTCAAGGTATAAGTATAAGGTGGCGCACCCGCATCAACGCAGGTAGGCCCTGATATTGACGTAAATGCAGGATCAAAGCTGCGGTTTATTGTTTCGGTATAGGTAGCAGGCAGGCATGGTCCGGTGATGGTAAGGGTAAGTACACCAGGGTTATCATCCATAGTAGTGATTGAAAGTGAACCGGGGCCTGGCGTTAGGGTCCAGCTGCTGTTGCTGCACGTCCACGCATAAGTGCAACCTACCTCCGGAGTATAAGTGGTAGTGAATGAAGTGATTCCTGTATTCAGACAGGTTGGTATAGCCGGAGAAAAAACCGGTAGTGCGGGCAGGCTTGTAACCGAAGTGGTAACGCATGTTGTATGTAAGCCACCGGCATTACCATCCCATTGATTGGCCCTTCCATAACAAACCTGGATAGTAAATGGCAAAGTGTATGATGAAAATGATATGGGGGCATTAAAGGTATATGAACTGTAATCGGCCGAATAATAATCTGAAGTAACCGCTACAGGAGTACCGACCGCATCAACAATTGACCAGTAATAATTATCTAGGCCAATAGCATCCGCTAAATTATCGCTGGCTATCTGATCTACCGAATAGGTATATATTTTTCCCGGCTGCCAGCAGGCATCCCCGACTATTGGTGGTATATAAAACTGGCCGGTCCCGCTAGTTGTGCCGGTATACGTTTTATATACTTCAAATGATATACCGGCACCACCGCATCCAATACTTGAATAGCCAACATTCACCCTTCCTTTACATCTTGCATTATACAGGCCACCATTCGCGAGTTCAGCCGATCTCAGATTTTCATTATAGGATTGTATAGGTACGCTAAGAACTGCAGGGGCGCTTTGCACGGCAGGCATTGGAGGGATATTTGGTGTTTGCACAGACAAATCCCCCTGCATACTCCAACCTGTTAAAGTAGTGCCATTCGGTATATAATTAAAGGGCCCGCCAAGGTATTGATCGGGCATAAGCACTATTCCTCCACTTCCTACTACACCTCCGAATCCGGGTAGAACTCCCACCCCTGAACCGGTAACAACAACATTACACGCCGGTGGAACCTGGATAACCGGCTGCGCAATGGCAGTATTGAAAAAAAACGGAGCGCAGAGCAAAAAAGACATCAACGCTGAAAAGTATTTTGTTGTAGGTTTCATAATATTTAATTTATTTTGTTTGAAAAAGTTGGTTTAATAATAAAAGACTAAATAAGAGAATTACACTTTAATACCTAATTCACACATCATCAAGGAATACAATAAACCTCGATATGGCAATTCGCTTATCAACAAAATTATTGACGCGTTTATAAGTTTTTAGAGGACTTAGTGTAACTAAGTGCCAGCAGATTATTTTATCAAAAAACAGGCTTAAAGAAATTACTTCCATAACCTTTTGATTTAATTGTCTTTAATACAATTAAATGACTGATTGAACCATTATAGTTTTTAGTTACAATAATTTACTCTGTAAAATTCATGTTAACATTCAGATAAAGCAAAGCACTATTGTTCTATTCTTCCATCTTTTTAGCTCCTTTATAGGAGCTTTTTAGCTTAGTTTTTAAAATAATAATAACATGCTATATGGAAAGTCTTATCTCCTAAAGAAAAAGGAAGAAAGGAATATTGTATAACTCCAAGCAATTTTAATCAGGATGTTGAATGATAGAAGTACTCTAAAGTCAATTAATTGATAGTAATTATCCAAATGATGGATTACCTCTTTATTGCTGCTTCTTAGCATGGAAATTTGAACTGACCCAATTAATTGTTGTGCCTTTTCATTTTTGGTTACAAGTAACGTAGATAGATTTCTTCTTCGATTATGATCGAAGGATAATTTACTGTGTATTTTTATAATTTTTTAAATAATCACTTTTAATTTACTATCAGATAGTAGGTGATTGTTTTACCTTTTCTGAAACTAAAAATTGAAATGCCATAAAATATCATTAGTCAATATATAATTCAAAACAAAAGTGCTCCTCTCATTAAGCTTTTTAGCTTACTGAAGGGAGCTTAATAATTTATTAGCTTAAGCTTTTTAACTTTTTAGTTAAGAAACTTGCAGCTTTTTTGACGTACTACAATATTAATTATAAAAATACCTTTACAAAATTCATTAACAATTAAAATCAAGAAAATATGAAAAACAGATTACTGGTTGCCCTATTTACAGGCATTGCAATTTTAGCTTGCAATAAAGATAAGTTTACAGAGACCCCGAAAACACCAAAAAGTAACAATCCGCCTCATTCGGCTGCCCGGTTCACAGGAGACTCTACAGAAACAGCTACATCTCAATTTATTTCAATGAGTGTTGCAAATCAAATGATCACTAGCTATCTTTACAGTATTAACTCTACTGCAAATGATACAGACATCAGATCATTTACAGTAAGTGCTGACTCATTAAGAGCGTTTCTGGCGAATACTTCAATAAAAAATGTAAAGCTGATTTTCGCGCATACTATGAGTTATATCAATGCCGGAAATTCTGGTGTGAATGCCGGGTATCAGAGCGGGGCTTTGACGATTGTTATAGCCGCATACGATACATCCGGAAATTATGTTTATTATGGTGGAAATGTCCTCGATCACTTAATTCCGTGTCCTTATACATGCCCTTCAGGGTCGGCAGGTAATGATTTATTGCAGTAAGAATATGATTTATCAGTTTCCATATTACATCTATTTAATATCATTGCTTTTTGCTAGTATTTGTAGTGTTTACCGGTTTAAAAAAATTGATATCGCTGCTAAAATCTTATCTATACTGGTATGCAGTGCTTTCATTAATGAAACCACTGCATACTATTTAGCAATAAAATATCACAATAATATATCACTATATGCAATATACTGCCTGCTCGAATTCAGTCTTCTTTGCCTTTATTTCAATAGTATAATTGATGTATTCAGGAAAAATAATATCGGAATATTTATCGGCATAGCAGGAATACTATTAGGAATTATCAATATTCTGTATATTCAACACTTGCACGTACTCAATTCCTATTTTTTGTTTTTCGAAGATTTAATGGTTATTGGCATGTCCTTGTTTGCATTTTTCCGGTTACTTATTAAAAATGATTCGCTATACTTATACCGTTATCCTCATTTTTGGTTTATTAGCATTCTGGCTTTTTTCTGGAGTATTACATTTTTAAATTGGGGATTATATGATTATATTAATCTGAAATTACGGAATACGGCATGGCAGGTCAATTTTGCCCTGCCAGTTATAGGTATAATTACATACAGCAGCCTCGGTGCTGTATATTTATGGTATCCTTTAAAACGAAAAACAAATGAATGATCAATATATAATACCATTATTTGTAGCGGGATCCTTATTGCTTACATTATTTGCTTTTTTTCTCATAGCTTATTTAATTGTGCAAAAAAATAAGCAAAATGCATATCAGCTGGAAAAGCGGCAAATTTTTTTTGATCATCAAAACAATATACTCCGAACAAAAATTGAAGAGCATGAGAACACGCTGGACCATATGTCGAAAGAGCTGCATGATAACGTAAAATCCGTTTTAGGGTTTGCACAAATGAATATGTATAAAATAGCCGATCTTGCACCCGGGGAAGAACAAGCATTACTAATTGACAAAACGAATAAAATTATCGGGCAGGTATTGGATGATCTGCATAATATAAGCCATTCATTGAACAGTAATTTTGTAAAGAATATCGGGCTGACCGAAACGATCTCAAAGGAATTGGAAAACATCAAAGTTTCTAAAAATATTTCGTGCGATATTGATATCAAAGGGAATCCTATTGCTTTTGATGCAGAAAAAGAATTACAGATTTACAGAATAGCGCAGGAAGCGATTCAGAATTGTGTAAAACATTCAAAAGCAACAAACATTAGTTTTAAATTAAATTACGCACCGGATTTTTTTACAATGAAAATTTCAGATAATGGAATAGGTTTTGACAAGAAGAAGATATATGAAATGAGAGGACTTGGTTTCCTTAATATGTTTCAACGTGCCAGGTTTGTCAATGGCTCGCTTGAAGTACATACAGATCACATGACCGGATGCATCATTATTTTTAAAATAAACCTGAAAACAGATGGAATCACCGATTAGGTTTGCAATCGCAGAAGACCAGGAGATCGTAAGAAAAGGCGTCATAGAAATTGTTCTTGGTTTCGGCGGATATGTAATACAGGCTGAGGCAAGCAACGGATATGAACTATTTAATAAACTATCCATATCGGATAGCCAACCCGATCTCGTGATTATAGACATCAGCATGCCTGTCTGGGATGGATACCAGACACTCGATGCAATAAGAAAGAAGTGGCCGGAATTGAAAGTACTAATACTCACAATGCATAAACATGAACTAGCTATAATCAAAATGTTCAGAAGCGGCGCAAATGGCTATCTGCTAAAAAATTCCAATCCGAAAGAGTTACAAAAAGCAATGAAATCAATCCATGAAACCGGAATGTATTTCTCAGAAGTTGCTTCAAGTAATTTTTATCATAGGCTGCAGCATTCAAACATAATGCCTTCATTAACGGAAAAAGAAATTCAATTGCTCAAATTATGCCACACTGATCTTACCTATAAAGAGATAGCGGTGAAAATGAATATTTCAGAACGCAGTGTTGCAGGATACAGAATAAGTTTGTTTGAAAAATTAGGCATTAACAGCCGTGCAGGTTTGGTAGTTTGTGGCATTCAAATGGGATTAATTCATGTTGATTGATTTTTTAATATACAATACGACACATTTAAATATCCTATCAATTGCCTGCCTTATATCTATTTATTATTTTTGACCGCTTGGGTAAAAAAATTGTTGTACCCAACTCCATAAAATGAGGGAAAAGAGCAATTAAATGAAACTGAACTAAATTATCAATCCGCTCGGCTAAAAAATTTACGCTAAGACCAATAAAAGTTCATAATTAGCCAACTTTATTGGTAAATTTGGTGTCTATTATTATGTACCAATTTGAAATGTTCAAGGCTATTTTTTGTTGTAAATGAAAAATGTTTTATTTTTAAACAATTAAATCTAACTACAGGCAGACTATAGCAAAACCACATACAATATTTACTCTATGCGCCGATTATATTATTTAATACTGACAATGCTCATCCTGTTTTCACCTGGATGGAACAGCAGTATCAATGCACAAACACTTTTCCCGGTACCTAATATACCTGGTGTTTGCGGCGTAAACGGGGTAATAGTTACTATGAGTGGCGGCAGCGGCGGCGCAAGCAATAGCACAGGCACAGGATTCCCCGATGGCGGCCCGGGAGGCAATGGCGGCTCCGTTGTGTGCACGTTGAATGTAGCAGCCCCTGTGGTAATCACATCTCTTACTTACTATGTTGGGCTCCAGGGCGCTGTAGGAGTGCCCGTATTGACAGGAATAACCGGCGCATCTGGTGGCACAGGATATGGCAATGGTGGCAATGCAGGTAATTTTGCCGGCCCGACCGGAATTGTCGGCACAGATGTAAGTGGCGGCGGTGGCGGTGGCTCATCAGCAGTATTGAATACAACCGGTTCTACAGTGCTTCTGCTGGCAGGCGGCGGCGGGGGTGGTGGCGCTTTATCGCCCACTGTGTCGGGCGGCGCAGCTGGCAACTCAGGTATTAACGGGGGTAGTTTTGCACCTAATTTCGGTGGTTCAGGTGGCACACCAGGCACTTTTGGCGCACTCGGAGGAGTTGGTATTGCCTTTAATGGTATGCCTGCTGAAGCAACAGATCCCGGCAACGGCGGCAATGGTGGCGAGGGGCTTACTGGCAGTCAATCTGGCGGTGGTGGCGGAGCCGGATATGGCGGCGGCGGCGGCGGCGGTGCGGGCAACACCATATTTGCAGGTGTTAATACAGTTACAGCAGGCGGCGGCGGTGGTTCCAATTATGTAAATCCGGCATCCATAACCACAGGGCTCATCAATGGCACAGCCAGCACTACAGGTGATGGGGCTGTTTCGCTGGTTCTGTATCCGGCTATTGCAACAACTACAGGTGTAATATTATGCAGTGGAGTTACTTCAACATTTACAGAAACAACACCGGGTGGTACCTGGAGTTCCTCAAACCCTGCTATTGCAACAGTAAGCGCTCCAACAGGCACCTCAATTATCGTTACGGCAGGAACCACATCTGGTGTCGTGAATATATCGTACACTGAGCCCAGCGGCTACTGGTCTTATGTTACAGTTACTGTAAATCCGGGTGCAGCGCCCATTACTGGCCCATCGGAAGTATGCGTTTCTCAAACCATAAACCTGGTTGATACAACATCCGGAGGAGCCTGGACTACCAGTGCCCCCGGCATTGCAACTGTTTCTGCCAGTGGAGTGGTAACAGGCGTATCGGCAGGCAACGCAGTTATTACCTATACTTTACCACTGGGATGCGATGCCATTACAACGGTTACTGTCTATCCGATGCCACAACCTATTACAGGAACATTATCGGTTTGTGTAGGAAATACAACACCGCTGTCTGATGCTGTAACTGGTGGTATCTGGTCCAGCTCAAATACATTAAACGGGAGTATAGATCCTGTTTCGGGAGTGGTATCAGGAATAACGCCGGGCACTACTATTATTACTTATGGTTTTGCCGGCCTGTGCCTCACAACTGCGGTTGTAACCGTAAACCCATTGCCGGTTATCGCCAGTACCGACTCAACAAACCCTACTACATGTGGTGGCTCAGATGGCACTATAATATTGAATGGATTAATATCGGGCACATCTTATATTGTTAATTACACTTATGACGGCACGGCTTGCCCCTCCCTAACCATAACAGCAAATAGCGGCCATTTAATTATTAACAACCCTTCTTCAGGGCTTTTGGACACCGGAACTTATACAAACATATATGTTACGAACGCAATTACAGGTTGTGTATCCAACATTGTCGGCCCGATAGTTTTGGTTGACCCACCTAACCCATCCGCACCGGTAATAACCAGTACTCAGCCATTGTGCAATGATCAAACTTTATTTCTTGGTGGTTCTGATGCATTGCCCGGAGGCCATTATTCATGGACCGGGCCAAACGATTTCATTTCAGGCCTTCAGAATCCGGCAATAGTTCCGGCTACATATGCCGATACCGGCACGTATACGCTTATCTATACGTTGTTTAATTGCCAGAGCATACCAGTTACTGCAGATATCAGTATAGTTTCACCACCATCACTGACAAATATTACACTGAGTCAAACTATTCCCTTAGGTGGCAGTGTACAATTGAATGCCGATAATGCGTTTCAGTACAGGTGGGTGCCGGACGATGGAACGCTCAGTAACCCAAGTTTAAACGATCCTGTGGCAACCCCTGTGGTCACTACTACTTATACGGTTTATGGTATGAGCATTTACGGCTGTCTTGATTCCGCATCTGTAACAATCACAATTGATAACGGCAATAACGGCTATATCCCAACCGCATTCACCCCTAATAACGACGGGCTGAATGATGTGTTCCGGCCGGTTGGTATGAATTTCCGCAGCCTTGTCGAATTCCATGTATATAACAGATGGGGGCAACAAGTATTCTTTTCAAATACTATTGACCATGGCTGGGATGGCACCTTTAATGGCGTGCCACAGGAATTGGGCGACTATTATTACCTGATTATAGTAGCGCAACCAGGGGTAAATGGTGAAAACATAACCTATAAAGGCGAAGTAACGCTTATAAGATAAGAGAACACACTGCCTTTCCCTGAAAATTGATCTTGCCGAAGCTATACTTTTGCAGGTCAACTACAATGCGATATTTTCTCCCTTAACCAAGAGCAGGGTTTTCTATTGCAGATTACCTTATACACAAGCCCGAAAGTAAATTCAGATCGTTTATACTTAGCTAAAAAAGAAAAGCCAGCCTGTGAACAGGCCAGCCCCTATAAACCCTATGAAAAAGCTTACCTGAGATCAGGTCAGCAATACCCTATATGGGCACAAATTTAGTTCAAAATTCTTTTCATTGATACAATATGGGCTATTTTTTGGCCCTTATTTTAACAATAAGTTTATAAAGATTAGTTATTGAGCGGGTTCTAAGGGTTTGAAAGGGAAGCCATAACTTAAGCCCACACCTATTGCAATAGCGTTAAGTATTTGTACAATAGAGTAATGCAGACCCGTAAAGTAATTTGCCCGGATGCAATATGAATCAGGTCTACTGTTCTTTCAGTTCCTTGATCAGTACTATTGTCTCGGCCCAAAGCGTGGTCTCTTTATTTGTAAATGCCCAGGATTTATTGGATACTTCTTTATTATCGGGCCCAAACCATTTCACGAGTTTATTGTTGGCAAAAAAGAACCTGCTGATGTCCAGCCTAGTTTTTTTGTCGTCATACCAAACGCTGTCTCCCTGGGCCCTGGCCTTTTCTTCCGTATAGGTACGGGACCTGTTGTAAACAAAACTCTGTTTCAGAATAAAGATAAGCATACCATCGTCAAAATAATATTCAGTAAAGGTGCGGCTGGTATCGGTAAAGTATTCACTGACTATCTTCTTCACTTCCTCGTCGCGGTAGTACCCGGTAATAGTCCCTATGGCTGCCGAGGTAATATCGTCTACGCGCTTTACGGTATAATCTTTCTGCTTGTTGTTGATCTCTGTATAATGCTTCATTGCATTGGCAACAGCATCTTCCGGCTTCTTTTTGCACGAAGTAAAAAGAGCTGTTGCTAATAACAATATGGTAAGTGCTTTGTTCATCCTGTGGTGTATTGCAGATAATTAACTCCAAAGTTCGCAAAGATCGGGCAAAGAACGGCATTACAAAATGCCGCCAGAATTTGCTTTTTATTTATCAGGGTATCAATTGGATTACAGCCTGTTTAATTGTCGGTATTTTTTGTCCAAACATCAATCAGGCCAGCAAAACCTGCCATGCTTTATTTACCTCGCCGGCATCCAGCAATTCATGTGCATAGGTATGCAGTGCCGTCGTTTTTGCATCTTCGTCGTGTGTACTGTTCTGCATTATTTCATTGAGCCTGACGTCATCCATAAGGTTGCTTACCACAGGTATCGCTGTGCAGTTCCCCAGCAGTCCCAGGTTGTTGCCGGTAAGAATATGGCTGTGCTTTATAAATGCAGGCAGAGCATCTACGCCAATGCCCAGTTCCATATTAGGTTTAGGCACAGTAAATACTGCGCTGCCCGATGCCCGGCAGTAATAGTCACCACCCATACGGGCCACCAGATCAATTCTATCCGGGTCTATACGGCCTTGTTCATCAAGCACATGGTCATCTATATGCATGCACAGCACCTCGCAGATTATCAGGTTGGCAGCTCCTCCCTCCTTCCCTGTTTCTATTACCTGCAGTAATTTACACTCCAGTTGCACCGGCGACTCCTTTACCCTGAAAGGTTTTACCAGATCAGATTTCACCGGTGTAAAACCAGACTTCACAAATTCATCTGTTCCCTTCGGATATTCGCAACTGGCAAGACTCATCTGCTGCACCATACTGTAATTCACAACATTGATCACCACTTCCTTCGTATCATACACATTCTCCAGCGTATGCTTTATGGTATTGTCCCTTACCCTGCGGGCCGGCGAAAAAATGAGAATTGGCGGCTTGCTGCCAAACACATTGAAGAAGCTGAACGGCGACAGATTGGAAACACCATTGCTATCAATGGTACTGGCAAAACATATTGGGCGCGGCGCTATAGAACCTAACAAATAGGCATGAAGCTGTGCAGTCTTTATTGATCCGGGAGTGATGGTCATTATAATTGAGTTTACAAGTTTACAGTTGGCAGTTTACAGTTTGGGTAAAAGGTCATTGCCAACTATAAACTGCCAACTGAAAGCTAATTCTTACCTGATTTCAAAATTCGACAGTGCAATAAATTCCTTTACCCTGTTATCTATATCTTCGGCAGTCAGTTCCTTGAGCCTGTTGGGGCCAAATTTCTCCACACAATAAGATGCCATTGCAGAACCTATGATTACTGCAGCCTTCATGCTTTCGAAAGAGATATCGTTGATACGCGTGAGATAGCCTATAAAGCCTCCTGCAAAAGTATCGCCTGCGCCTGTGGGGTCGAAAACATCTTCAAGAGGCAGAGCAGGTGCTGAGAATACCTGGTCGCCATAAAACAGCAGCGCGCCATGTTCTCCTTTTTTAATAATGAGGTATTTCGGGCCCATGGCCTGTATTTTTTTAGCTGCTTTCACTATTGAGTGTTCGCCGCTCAGTTGCCTTGCTTCACTGTCATTTACCATCAGCAGGTCTACCATTTTCAGGGCTTGCTTCAGCTCATCCATGGCTACGTCCATCCAGAAGTTCATGGTATCCATGATGATGAGCTTAGGGCGTTTCTGCAACTGGTTGATCACACTTATCTGTACAGCAGGGGCCAGGTTGCCCAGCATCACAAAACCGCTGTCCTGATAGCTGTCCGGGAGTTTGGGGTCAAACTGCGCCAGCACATTCAGTTCTGTAACCAGTGTGTCACGGGTATTCATATCCAGGTGGTAGCGGCCGCTCCAGAAGAAGCTTTTGCCATCGGGCACCACTTCCACACCTTCAAACGCCACTCCTCTGGCCTTCAGTTCATTGATCTCCGAATCCGGAAAATCGCCACCAATGATGGAAACCTGCTTTATGGGTTGTGTGAAGTTGGATGCAGCCCAGGCCGCATAAGTGGCCGATCCGCCAATGATTTTATCTACTTTTCCAAAAGGTGTCTCCAGCGCATCAAAGGCCATCGTACCTACTATAAGTAATGACATTGTATTGAATTTTGCAGCAAATGTAATGCGGTAATCCCATAAAACCGCCTCAGTTGCGGGGGGAAGAACCATCAGTCTTATACAACCAACATTTTTTAAGCGTCAGCGTTCCTCAGTCATGTTCGACAACAGGCCTTTTACCTCCCTGTAGCAGAGTATATTATACCAGAATGCTATTATCAGAGCCCCTCCCATAAGAATGATCTGGTTCCGGTGAATAAATGGTGCATCCGTTTCATTTATGCCGAAATTTTTTTCGGGCAAGTGTTTCTCCAGAAAAAAGAACAAGGCCATGTAACCAATATTCACAGCCAGATATATAAGCCGTTCTGTCTTTAAGGCTTTGGTATCCCGGTAGAAAAAATTTGCAAAAGCGCTCATGAGCTGCCAACCCACCAGCAACAGCAATACAGTGCGGTAAGAAGGCTGCTGCACTTCTGAATCAAGGCAGTATAAAAAATAGATAAAAATACCAAACTGCACTACAGGGTCTGCAATCTTTAAGATGACTACATTGTTATTGGATTGCCGTCTGATCTTAATTCCCCGTTTTATCTGCACTGATTTGTAGTTGCTCTCACCACTACTACTGCTGCTCCTTCTATGCCTCTGCCTGCCCATGTTGCTGTTTGTATTCAATTAGCCTGACAATTACACCTCTTAATATTCCCGAATGATCTTTTAGTGACGTTGATTAAATAAACTACATCATATTGCGAATTTATTTTTCTTTTTTATGAGGCGTAAAATCTGCAAATAGTGAGCTATTTAAAGAGTTTTACAACGAAATAAAAAACAAAAGAACGAGTAAGATGGTTTATTTTATTTAATCATCGTCACTTACCTGAAAAGATTTCTTTTCTTCTTCTGTTTATAATTTCACACAGTGGGAACAAAGAAACACTGCAATATAGATATTTATTTTAAAATAGTATGCACATATTTTTATATTTTTTTATATTATTGTTATTAACATAGCTTGCAAATATAGTTATCCACAATAATTGGCAATACATTTTATTTGGCGTAAATTCGTCACAATAACTGGATGCCAAATAACATGGACAGAAGCATACTACATCTTGACCTTGACACCTTTTTTGTCTCGGTAGAACGGCTTGAAAACAGGGCACTTATAGGGAAACCGGTAATTGTAGGCGGCACTTCCGACAGGGGGGTGGTGGCCTCATGCAGCTATGAGGCCCGGCAATATGGGGTGCACAGCGCTATGCCTGCACGGCTGGCAAAGCAACTGTGCCCGGAGGCCATTTTCGTAAAAGGCGATTATGACGCCTATACGCGCTTCTCGGGCATGGTAACCGACATACTCAAAGAAAGCGCGCCGATGGTAGAGAAAGCATCGATAGATGAGCATTACTGCGACCTGACAGGCATGGATAAGTTCATAGGCTGTGCCAAATGGGCTACCGAACTGCGGCAGCGCATCATCAGAGAGACGAGGCTGCCCATATCCTTTGGCCTGTCGGTGAACAAAACGGTATCGAAAGTAGCTACAGGTCAGGCGAAGCCCAACGGGCAACTGCATATACTATCTGGTACTGAGAAGCCTTTCCTGGCGCCGCTTTCGATAAAAAAAATACCCATGATAGGCAACAAGACCTATATGCAGCTCCGGAATATGGGCATATCGCAGGTGGGCACAATTCAGCAGATGGATGTGGAACTGATGCAGCGCGTGCTGGGCGAAAACGGAGTGGCTATATGGCGCAAGGCCAATGGCATAGACAACTCGCCGGTGGTGCCTTACAGCGAGCGGAAATCGCTGAGCAAGGAGGAAACCTTTGATAAGGACACTACCGATATGAATATGCTGAAGAAAATCATTGTGCGCATGGTGGATGCCCTGGCCTACGACCTGCGCAGCCAGCAGAAACTGACCTCGTGCATTACGGTAAAGATCAGGTATTCCAACTTTGATACAGAGACAAAGCAGGCGCGGGTAGCTTATACAGCATCAGACAGGGCGCTGACGGAGAAGGCGCTGGAGCTGTTTCACAAGCTCTATTCGCGCAGGATGCTGATACGGCTCATCGGTATAAAATTCAGCAACCTGGTGCACGGCAGTTATCAGATAGACCTGTTCAGCGACACCATAGCGCAGGTGAACCTGAGCAATGCCCTGGATGGCATCAGGAACCGGTTTGGAGTGAAGGCAGTGGGGAAGGCGATTATGACTTAGGAAATAACCGATTTATTGCACAAAAAAGCCGGAACAACTCCGGCTTAATAATTTATTACTTATCAACCTGCTACCTCCCCATCTTCCTCAGCATCTTGCCATGCTCTATGAGGGCTACCACAAAATTGGGCATCTCCTGGTAAGGCAGGCCATATTGCAGCGCTGTGCTCTTTACTATCTTGGCTATACGCGGATAATGCACATGCGATATATGCGGAAACAAATGATGCTCAACCTGGTAATTAAGGCCACCGATAAACCAGTACATGATGCGGCTGCGCGGTGAAAAATTGGCAGTGTTCAGCAACTGGTGAATAGCCCAGCTGTTCTGTATTTTACGGTCATCGGTGGGCAGCGGGAATTCAGAACTTTCCAGCACATGTGCCAGCTGGAAGATACACGATAATCCGAGGCCTGCGGTAAAATGCAGTATCATAAACCCGGCTACCACATATTGCCAGGGCATACCTGAAAAAATAATGGGCAGTACCAGCACATAGCCAAAATAGATAACTTTATAGATACTCAGCTCAATCAGCGCCGATTTAAGGGTGATATTTTCTTTCTTCAGCAGCCCCTTTTTATCGTACTGAAACAGCAGGCGGTAATCTTTGTAGGTAACCCACTGCAGGGTAAGCAGGCAATAGAGAAACCATGCATAAATATGCTGAAACCTGTGCAGGGTGTGCTTTTTGGCATGTGGCGAAAAACGCATGAGGCCACCAACTTCTATGTCTTCATCGAGGCCCTCGATATTGGTATAGGTATGGTGCAGAATGTTGTGCTGTATGCGCCAGGTAACATCATAACCGCCTACAAGGTTCACAACATCGCCCACAATTTTATTCACCCTTTTATTGGAGGAATAAGAACCGTGATTGGAATCATGGTGCACCGAGCAGCCTATACCAACCATGCCCATGCCCATCAGGAACCACAGCCCGAAAAACAGCCAGGGACTTGCTGCGCCAACACCTGTTATGATCAATATGTTAGGAACAAAAAATAAGGATAGCATTGCTACTGTCTTCCATCGCAACGCCCTGTTACCTGTAGGAGCCAGATTGTTTTCCTTGAAGAACTCATCTATATTTTTCTTAAGCGTATCATAAAAGCCTTCACCATTTTTAGGTGCGAAACGAACTATATTTAATTTACTCACTCTGTATAATAATTTAAAATTGCGTGCAAAAATAATCAATTAATCAATGCCTGACGTTAAAACTTGTAAAATATAACATAGCCTGTTGATAACGCCTGTATTCCCGGCCGGTTGTATTTTATGCAACCAGATTTTTGACCAATTGAGCATACATTAAAATTTAAATAACCGGCTACAGATGCAATAACGGGAATTATTTCCGTAAAAAAAGACAATCACAATTAATTCATCCTGTATATTTCCCCTTCGGAAACAGATAGAATAACAGGCAAATTGCTGATTACTTATTTCCGGCAATATTGCCGGAAATAAGTAATCAGCAATTTTTAAAATGCGCCGGCAATAAAGGGCGCATCTGAATAACTTCCCTGAATGATCAAAAATGCGGACTGACTGCAACTGACCTACTCCTTCACAAATTTCAGTACCTTACTACCTGCATCTCCGCTCAGTGATATGAAATACATGCCCGCCGGCAGGCTCTTAATATCGACTGTTGATCGGGTTCCGGTAATCTCGCCATGAGCTAATGACTGGCCAAGCTGGTTGGTAATAATAAAGGAGGCATAGGCGCTGTTATCTGCCACTATCACCAGTTGATCACTTGCAGGATTAGGATAAACAGCTACATTTTCAGTTATAACTGTTGATGTATTCAAGACACCGCTTGGGCAATTTACAATGTTGGTAATTGCATTGGTCATTACTACCGGATTATCATCAAAATAAATACCTGCTTCATTATTAATTACAGTTCCGGTAGCAAGGCCGGGCAGTGTCTTAATATCAAATATCACTACACCGTTGCACAGATTATGATGGCTGCTGTCCAGCAGGTTGATACTTGGAAAATCAATTTTCAGAATGGTTTGTGCGCCATACTTTATTTTACTGATATTCATATAAGCCGATGAAGTAACTACCTTAAAAGAAGAAATATCCACACTGGCCGACAATGTATCCATAAGAAAGATATTATGTGCGGTATCATTGCCGGTATTTTCAAAACCTATGGCATATTCGAGTTGGGTAACGGCTGAAGTAATACAGCCACCGGGTGAAACCTGCATAAAATTGGGATCGAAGCTGCCTTTAACGCTGTCATTACGGATATTGGTGTTATCTGTCGGGTTCATATCTCCTGTTAATGGAGTAATTGAGAATTCTGAATTTACTGTATCTCCGGGGGTGAGCCATGTGCCGGCAACTTCTGCATCAAAGAAAATATAATAAGGAGCAGGCGTTTCAGAAGTCAATGCAGACAAATCCCAACTAACAGAATGGCCCGAGCCTGAAGAAGGGGTCGCAGTGGCGCTATTGAACAGATAGGTCTCCCCGAAATCAGCGGTAACGGTACCGGCATGTGGTGTACAATACATATTATCGGCTACAATGGCTCCCTGAAAACTATGCCTGCCAGACTGTATAGCAACATGAACACCAAGATCAAAACCCGGTGTACTGGAGCAGTTAAATCCTATATTATTAGTTGGCAATGCAGTATCGGATGTTGTGTGCAGGGTATCATAAACAATACCGGTTGCAGGGCAAGAGGTTTGAAGTCCTGACGGAGCCGAAAGAATTTTTATACCGTAAACATCTCCGGGCACACCGTAAGCGGTATAATAAAACCCTCCAGGTGAAGATACTGTATCCATGGCCACTCCATTGGAGTCTATTTCGGCAGTAACCGGCAAATAAACATGATAATCAGTGCCTGGCTCATATTGGCAATCACTGTTTACATCGAGGTAAAAATTTACATAAATACTGTTACAGAAAATATACTGGTAAGTATAACTAAGGGAATCCACATGGACGCCGCCTTCTGTCAGTACATGCTTTACCGTATAAGTTCCGTTGTGTACATAAGAATGGCTGATGGATACAAATCCGCCGGAGGTCACGTAATCAGGCGAAACGGATGTGGTACTGGTGGTGCCATCACCGAAATAGGTAGTCATGCTCATTCCTGATGCATAATTTTTAGTGAAAAGTCCTATACCCAAGCCTCCGCATGATTTAGTGAGGTCCACATAAAAACTGTCGGCAGCATAAGTTGGTGCGATACTGAATTTCCGTACCGTATTATCTCCTTCGTCGCAAATATAAAGCGTGTTTGCAGGGTCCAGCAGTAATCCCTTGGGAATGGTCATCTCGGCGGCTAAGGCAGGTCCTCCATTGCCGGTATAGCCCGACACACCAGTGCCTGCAAACGTTGATATGATCCCGTCAGGGCTTATTTTTCTCATCACATGATGAGTGGCATCGCAGAAATAAAGATTTCCACGGCTATCTATAATAGCAGGCCCTTCAGGGGCGCCGGTGCTGGCTGCAGTAGCCGGTCCGCCATCGCCCGTATAGGCATTCACTCCATTACCAGCTATTGTAGATATAATACCGGCAGAATTTATTTTCCTGAGCCGGTAGTTTTGGGCATCACTTATGTAAATGTTACCAAGGTTATCAAACGATACATCCTCCGGAGAATAAACCAGGGCCGCCGTTGCTGGGCCGCCATCACCACTGAAACCAAAAGTTCCGTTGCCTGCTATCGTTGAAATAATACCCGAAGCGCTCACCTTCCTCACTACAGATGGGGTAATGCAGGGAATATAAATATTGCCCGCAGCATCAGCAGCTACACCGGTCAGTTCTCCTATTTCGGCGGCAGTGGCAGCGCCGCCATCACCGGTGTAGCCCATAGTGCCTGTGCCGGCAAAAGTAGTGATTATACCTGAAGGGTCTACCTTCCTTATCCTGTTGTTCCAGTAATCAGCAATGTACAGATTGCCTGCAGCATCAACAGCCAATCCTCTAGGCTGATTTAAAAATGCAGAAATTGCAGGGCCACCGTCTCCGCCAAATCCGCCTGTTCCGTTGCCAGCTACTGTACTAATGATTCCGGAAGGTGTTACTTTCCTTACACGGTTGGTAACCAGATCAGAAATGTACATATTACCTGCACCGTCCCTGGCTATTCGCTGGGGTTCATAAAGTTGGGCTGCCGTGGCTGGCCCGCCATCGCCAGAATACCCCGACGATCCGGTACCTGCAAACGTGGTAATGATACCAGTTTGCGCGTTTGAATAATTATGGCCCGATAACACAGCCGCCATAAAAAGGGAAATAGTAATTACTTTTCTCATAACCAGATTTTTTTAAAACGGCCCAATACGGGTCAATAATTATTAAAAATTCTCGGGTATATTTTTCAGTCGAATGTTATTTTGGATATTCTAATTGCTCTATAAATATCAGAAGAGCCGCCATTAATTATATTTACTCAAAGGCATCTCCTTGTAATAATTATCAGGTAAATGTACTATGAAATATTACTAAACAATAAACAGACTGTATAATTGGCCGTTATAATTGTATAGTTATGCAACTGAAGCCGGTAAATTGTAAAAAATAATTCAGAGATTTGTTTATTCTTATAACCCAATATCCTTTTATTCAATAAATGAATCAAAAGTCATTTTTTTTCTTACTTTTTGCAATGATTTTTTGCGGGCAGTTGTCTGCCCAAACTAAATTGTCCAGAAATTATTCAGTCAAAGATGGCCTTGCCAGTAATACTGTTTATAATATCCTGGTTGATAAAAAAGGGTTTCTCTGGTTTGCGACAGATGCGGGTGTAAGCAGGTTTGATGGTACCGGTTTTACCAATTTTTCGGCAAAGGATGGACTCACAGACAATGATGTATTTTACATGTTTGAGGACGATGAAGAACGGATCTGGTTTTTATGCTTTAACCAGCAACCATGTTTTTATCACAAGGGGCGGTTTTATAATGCCGCTAATTTTAAAGAACTGGGGAAAATCAAAAACTATAACTGGCATATATCTTACAACAATCTTCATGAAGTATGGTTTTCAGGATGGGATAATATTTACAGGTTCAAGGATAATAAAATCACTGAATTTCAGCTTCCGGGCAGTTATAAAGTCAGGATGATTACAAAAATCAATTCGGTTATTTATGTGCTTAAGGATTCCGATTTCTACGCTTTTAATAATATTGCCAGGCGGTTTGACCTATGTTCTGGCTTGCACCTGAAGACCTCCGACGTAAATAATATTTTAGACTTGGGAGATGGTAAGTTGATTCTCACAGATCACCGTGATTTCAGTCATTCTGATATATACACCTGTACCATTAATCCCTCAAAACACAGCATTGATTTAAAATTCCGGGAATCCTTTGATAAAGAAATCAGCAGCTATGCTTTCGAACCGGTTAAGAATATTTTTCGAATCACATTTGCCAACAATACAATATTAGAAAAGTATCTGTCTGCCGACAGTTTAAATACCATCGATTCGTTCGATCAGAATGCGTTTATCTCCGATTATAAATCAGATATCCAAGGCAATAAATGGATTTCGTTTTTGCATGGCGGTGTGCAGATGTTTCCTAAAACACAATCTAATGTAATTTCAATTCCTTCCGGCTTAAACAATTCCTCAACCTATTATTCAATTATCAGAATGAACAAAAATCTTATTGTTGGCAACAATGATAATACCCTGCTGTTTATCAGTAATGGAAAAGTAAATGAAACGCAGCGAGACAAATTTTATTCTGTTAATAACCGCATCGTTGACCTTAAAACTGATAAGCATGGAATACTCTGGTTGGCGTCCGATAATGATGTAATTATTTATAACCCGGCCAAAAAGGTATTTACATCTTTAAAAATATTCAGCAATATTAAAGACATGAAATATGACGAAGCCAATGATGAAATGTTGTTCGCTTCCAGCAAGGGTTCGTTCGGGATTAATTGTTCAAATAATTTTCTGACTCACAACATAAATAACACCCGCTCTACCAGTATTGCCGGCAACCTGAGTGATACCTGCTGGTATGCCACATTAAACGGGTTATTTATTTACGCTAACAAAAGATCAATCCCCGATATTTCGCTCAACAGCATTTTGAACAGCAGGATAACATGCCTGGAAACAGACTTCAAAAAAAGATTGTGGGTAGGCACTTCTACTAATGGGATCTTCGTTGTTCAAAACAACATAGTCCTGTTTCACTTCACTTCCGGCGATGGCCTCACCTCCGATATCATAAAAAATATTTTTATCGACCAGCACGATGCTGCATGGGTCAGCACTAACCTCGGTGTTTCTTATATCAGAACTAAAGAAACCGCTTTTTCCATTAAGCGGTATAACGATAAAAACAACCTGGTAGATAATAATGTAAATGATATACTTGTGGTCAATGATACCGTTTATGTAGTAAGCAGCACCGGTATATCCTATTTCAAAACAACGGACACCTCAGGCAGTTACCATTTCCCCGTTTATGTTACCAGGCTTAAGGCAGAAGGATCTGAATATTTTGGTGAAGACTCTGATATTAATATAAGCAGCAAGCACAACTCTCTAAGCCTTTACTTTACCGGTTTATCTTTTCTCAGCAGTGGCGACATGAAGTATGAATACTATATCAACGAAGTAAATACGCAGCCATTATATACCAAAAACAATTCAGTTACCTATAGCGGTCTTGCTCCCGGCGATTACAATTTTTACCTGAATGCTACTGATGTATTTGGCAATAAAAGTCTTCACCCTGCCCATATAAAATTTACGATACTGCCGGAATGGTATCAATTGTTGTGGCTCAGATGGTTGGCCGCACTCGCAGTTATAGCATTGGCTGTAATAATAACGCTGAAATACAGCAGCCAGCTGGAAAAAAGAAAACGCCTGCAATCAGAATTAAACCAGACTATATCCAGGCTTGAGCTGGAGGCAATACACATACAAATCAATCCACACTTTATTTTTAATTGTCTCAATGCTATTCAAAACTCTATCCATAATAATAATACAGAAAAGGCAGAGTATTTTATTAACCGTTTCGCCAAGCTTATGCGTAAGGCTTTAATGCTTTCAAAAGAAACCTTTATTTCTATTGATGAGGAATATAACTTTATCAATAACTACCTTGAGGTAGAACAATTACGCCATAATAATGGGTTCAGCTTTTTAATTGAAATTGATGCTTCCCTAAATAAGAGCGCCCCTCTCATACCCGCTTTTTGCCTGCAGCCGTTTATTGAAAATGCAATTGTTCATGGCATAAAATACCTCAAAAATGAAAAAGGACTTATTACCCTGCGAATCCTGAAAAAAGACAGGCTGGAGATCAGGCTTACAGATAATGGAATCGGTATTGAAGCGTCAAAAAAATTAAAAGAAAAAAATCTGGGCAACCACCATTCAAAAGGAATAGAACTGATGCTGGCCAGGGTAGCGTCACTGAATAAAATTTACTCAAGAAATATTGAGGTAAAAATTACCGACCGGGGAGATCCAGACAGTAAGGATCACGGTACATCAATTGTCATTTCACTTAACTTGATATAAATTGTTGCATTATGATACAGGCACTTATTATTGAAGACGAAGAAAACAGCAAAGATATTCTTACTTCTCTGCTTGGGAAACACTGTAACCAGGTAGCTATAGCCGGTTATGCTGCTGATGCCCATGAAGCTGTTGAAAAAATTGAACTGCTGAAACCCGACCTGGTCTTCATGGATATCGAACTGCCATATGGTAATGCATTCGATATTTTAGCCCGTCTGAAAGAGTTCAATTTCCATATTGTATTTACCACTGCTTATGATGATTATATCCTCAAAGCCATAAGGGCAGGCGCTACAGATTATTTATTGAAACCAATAGATTATAAGGAACTTACAGAGGCTGTGAATAAAATAGAAAAGAAAATTAATGAACGACAGAGTTATCTGAATCTTGAACTGCTGATAGCCTCATTTTCTAAACAAATCAATAATGATACTCTTGCTCTGCCGACCATGGAAGGCTATAGTTTTATTAGATTTGAAGATATAATACGGATTTCAGCTGAGGGGAATTATTGCAAAATATATTGTTTAAACAAACAAACCTTTACCATCAGCAGGCAAATACATGAAATTGAGTCAAAGCTTCCTTCTTCAGTTTTTTGCAGGGTGCACAACAGCTATATAATAAACATTAAGCACATAAAGGAATATATAAAAGGCAGGGGTGGTTCAGTAAGAATGACAGATGGATCAGAAGTAGATGTTTCCAATAAAAGGAAAGATCAGTTTCTGGAACGTTTTTCATAATAGTTCATTACCAATGTATTATTTTATTCAATCTTCTTTATTACTTCCTCTTCCAGAGGCAAAAATTATTAAAATTAAATGAATACCGTTATGCAATATTCTCTTTATATTGATCAATACTAAATTCCTGATAAAAATTGTATCTTTTTTCGTATCTTTAATTATATTTGTGAAATAACGGCAGCCGGTATCTTATGATCAGGAAAAATTTATCTATTTTATTGTTGATGGCTATATGCTTTACTACTGTTTTTTCTTGCAAAAAAATAACGACCAGTAATGCAGATCCTACACGCAATTACTTCCCGCTCACGCTGGGAAAGTATGTAGTTTATGATGTTGACTCTATTTATTATTTTGGCCTTGCTGGCACACTGTATGAGATTAAAAGCCAGATGAAATATGTTATAACTGATACAGTTACTTACAACAAACAGCTCTCTTATCTGCTCGATGTTTATAGCCGTCCTTACGATGGCGCTGCAGAATGGATAGGTATCAGCCAGATTATTGTTACTCCTACAGCCAACAGCCTTCTTTACTATCAGGACCAGACCAAATATGTAAAAATGATGTTCCCGATAGCTAATGGCGTGACCTGGCAGGGCAATCAGTATGCCAATGTCCTCGATTCACCTTTTGCCTACCTCAATGGATGGAACTATACTTACCAGAATTATCACCTTGCTTATACCAATGGCCTCCTTACATGTGATAACACTGTTACAATCATGGAAGCTGATCAGAACGTTAATTATCAGGATGTTAACAGCCTTCCGGGATACCGCACTTATGCCAAAGAAGTTTATGCCTATAATGTAGGAATGATTTATAAAGAATGGACCCACTATACCTTCGGATATCCCGATTCTGCCCAGAATAAATCAGGGTACAGCGTGGTGATGAAGGCAGTAGAGTATAACTAATATTAACTGATATTATTATGTACCGGAAACTCTTATACACGTCACTGATTTTCAGTCTTTTGCTATCTCAGAATGCAACCTGCCAGCAAAATGTATACATGATATCCTTTACTGATAAAAACCATACTCCTTACAGTCTCAGCAGTCCTTCAGCCTATTTATCACCCAGATCAATTGCCCGGCGCACCGCTCAGGGCATAGCTGTTGACAGTACCGATATTCCTGTTAACCAGGTTTACATTGATAGTGTACTTAACCTTACCGGTGGTATATTTTATGAGTCATCCCGCTGGCTCAATTTCTGTGTCATTCTGTTAAAAGCTGCCGATACTGCCAATATCCATAACCTTGTCGGCAGGTCTTTTATTAATGATGTTGCGTTGGTTGGCGTTTATGGTATGGATGTGGCGCACAGAAACAGTGGAAACAATTCTAACACACCGCCCCCGGCTGCTGCCGGAAAACCAACATCTCTCGATGGCACTTATTATTCTGGTGCATGGAACCAGATACAACTTGTAAATGGCAATTATCTGCACGACAATGGATTTGATGGCTCCGGAAAACTGATAGCTGTTCTGGATGCCGGATTCCCTGCAGTAAACACACATCCTTTATTCGACAGTATGTGGGCTAATAACCGTTTTGTTGACGGATACAATTTCACTTACCACAGCAGCGATGTTTTCAATTACGATATTCATGGCACACAGGTATTATCCACTATGGCCGGCTACATACCTGGTACATTTGTTGGCACTGCTCCTAATGCCCTGTATGCACTTTACATCACTGAAAATGAAATTCAAAATCTGGATGACCAGCCGGGAGAATTATGCAATATGATTGCCGGAGCAGAACGGGCCGACAGTGTTGGGGCTGATGTTATCACCTCTTCATTGGGCTACGATGTTTTTTTAAGTACCTGCAATAACCAATCCTTTCCTCAACCTTTTACTTCACTTGATGGAAAAACTACCATAGCCGCCAAGGCAGCAAATATGGCAACAATGAAAGGTATACTTTTTGTAGCCTCCGCCGGCAACGACGGTGCCCCTGCTATTGGGGGCTGGGGTACACATATTCTTACACCGGGCGATGCCGACAGCGCTCTTACTGTCGGAGCTACAGGTTATGAGTCCTTTTCTCCGGCCGATTTCAGCGGATATGGCCCGAATGCTGCCGGACAGGTAAAACCGGATGTTTGCGCTATGGGAATGAGTGTTACAATCTGCAACACTTCATACAATATATCCACTTCGCCTTCTCTTCTTTCTGCCAACGACGGTACTTCTTTTTCTACACCACAGATAGCAGGTCTGGCTGCTTGCCTTTGGGAAGCGTTCCCATATGCTACTCCTTACCAGATCAGGCAGGCAATAATCAGATGTGCCAGTTCATACAGCAATCCGGGCCCGCAGATTGGTTATGGTGTACCCGACTTTTCATGCACTCAACAGGCCCTCAATGTTAAATCTACTCCTTCACCTTTTACTTCTGCCAACTGGGTTATTGCTGATCCTAACCCGTTCGGCGCCGATCTGAGATTATCGGTTTCGCCTGAACAGGATGGGAATGTTGATTTTTACCTTACTGATATTTCCGGTAAAAAAATATGCTCCTCGCAGTTGTATTTCTATAAGGGTTATAATGCACCCTATACTATTTCTTTGCCAGATCTCATTCCCGGAATTTACCTCCTGAAAGTTGTCTCTTCTTCCCAGCAGCAGGTTATAAAACTGATCAAAAACTAATGGCTGTTCTTTCTTGATGAACTGAAAAAGAATAATGAAGTAAATAGCGCATAGAATATTACACCTTCCTGCCTGGCTAATACGGTTTCGGTAAAAAAAGTGGTAACCAGTATTATCAGGATATATATATACAATTGATTTCGGTCATGTATTGATCTGTATAAATGAATTACCAGGATAGATATTAATAATAGAATTCCGGCAAGCCCAAACCCAAGCCATTCATTCAGGTACTCATTATGGGGGTCGTAATGGCTTACGTCTGTATTATGATCGAGTGAGAAAAAGAAAAACCGCTCCTGAAGGGAATGTAATACCCTCCCTGGCCCTACTCCTGTAAGCCAGTTATGTTTAAGCAGCGTGAGGTCCGTTTCCAGTATCATCTTTCTCACGTAAACCGAATTATCTGTAATTCCTGCAGGCCTGTTATGGCCCATGAATGAAAATACTTCTTTGATACGCTGGCCGGTAAATGGTATAAAATAACAGGCTGCTGACAGGGCTATAACCATAGCGCCAATCTGTACTTTGTGCATGTAAACCCATTTTCGCTTAGTCCAGCCAAAATGTACAAAAATGAGAATCATAGCTACTATTGCCGATTTAGCCAGCAATGCCAGCAGAAATACCAGCATAAGGAAAACAAGAGCATACCTGGTCATCGTCCCATTTCGGAAATTATACCATCCTGAAAGCATTGTAATACATATAGACAACCCAAGAAACATGCCCATATAAGTAGGATGTATCCCTGTAGTGTGCTCAAACATTATTCTGTAAGCTACGTGCGATGCCTCATGTAAACCGCCACCTGAAAAATAATAATGCCCTATAAAATCAAGATTTCCTGCAACACATGAAATAAGGCAGCCAAACACGAAAAAATGCAATTCGCCCAGGATGACTTTACGGTAATAAGGCCCGGCCAAAGCAATCACAAATGGCGTGAAAAATAAGGAAACCTTTCGTTCACAGAGGTGAAGCAATATTTTACGATACTCGACCGGCGTCATAGCCAGCGAAGCAAAATATAAAACAAAAAGACTGCTGAAAAACAAAGCCCAGGCAAAATCATTTTTAGAGGTGTCTCTTATACTGTTCAGCGACCGGATAATAAACCAGGAACTGACACTCATAACCACTGCCACCTGCCATTTAGCAGGCAGAAAGAAGGATAACATTAATATCCTGGCTGCATATTGATCAGCCACTTTAAGGTTCGTCATTTATAAAATTGATTCATTGAATCTGCCACAAAATCACCCAACTGTCTTTTGAACCGTTCTTCTGAAAATCGCAACGCATTAGCTCTTATAACTTTGAAATCCGTTAATGGATCTGTTTCAAACTTGCCCACTGCGTCCTTTATGCCTTGTTCCGTTTGTTCCTGATACAAATATCCCGTTTCTCCTTCAATAACGGTTTCTTTATAGCCCCCGTAATCAAGTGCCAGCACAGGAGTGCCACAAGCCTGCACTTCCACACATAATATCCCGAAATCTTCCTTTGCTGCAAAAATACATGCTTTTGCTTCCTGCATATATTGCATCATTTCTTCATCACTCTTATATCCGTGCCACTCTATATTAGGGTGACCTTGAATCATATTCCCGAATTCCTTTGCACCCCAGCCATCACCTATTACTACCAGCTTTTTATCAGGCATTTGCATAAATGCCCTCATCACCATATCCATTTTTTTGTAGGGCACTACCCTGCCTGCACAAAGGTAATATTCCTTCCGGGGCGATTCATTCAATTCAAATTTAGCTACCCGAACAGGGGGATAAATAACCACCGATTCCCTGCCATAACTTTTCAAAATCCGTTTCTGGATATGAATTGAGTTAGCAATAAAAAAATGCACCCTCTTTGAGGTCTTCATATCCCATTTCCTGAGGTATTGAACGAATGCCTTGTAAAAAAAAGATCCCCCCAGCGGGTGGCTGGCAGCATAATCATCATACTGGTCCCAAATGGGTCTTAATGGCGTATGGCAATAACAGATGTTCAATGTGCCCGGATCGCTGATAAACCCCTTGGCAACGGCATGAGAAGTGGACAGAATCAGATCGTAACCATTAAGCCGGAACCGCTTCATAAGCCAGGGCATAACTGGCAGAAAGTATCGGTAAAATTTACGGATAAATGGTACAAACTGAAGCAGTGATACTTTAACAGGCCGGTCGTTTAATATCTCTTCTCTTGCCTCTGTGCTGAATTTGTCGAACAAAGCATATACGGTAATGTCTTCATTATCATAAAGATCAAGTATTGCTCCGGCCACTTTTTCTGCGCCGCCATTTGCATTAAACCAGTCTTGTACAAAGGCCACTTTCATTTCCTGCACAAATTACTTGATTTGTTACATCTTTTACCACAACACTGATTTCCCTTTTCAGTACTATACTGTTTTGATCTCCCTCTAAAGAATATCTGATTCAATTTAGGCGCCTTAAATTAAAGATCAGGAAGCTGTTTGAACTCCAAAAATTAAATACATTTACCTTACAGTCTGAAAAGAAGGGTTATCTGATTACTCATGTTATGACAGAATGGATTAAAAACATATCCTCAAACACAAAGCTCTGCCTGATTCTTGCATTGGCTGCAATATCGGCATATGCCAATACATTGCAAAATGGTTTTGCCATGGATGATTACGTGGTCATTAAAAATAACAGTATTGTTACCAGGGGAATTTCCGCCGTTCCTGAATTATTATCTACTCCTTATCTCAGAGGAAATATGATCAGCACTAACGATCATTATAAGCCTTTGTCGCTGGTTATGTTTGCCATTGAATACCAGCTCACAGATGGCACCCCTTTCTTATTCCATCTTATCAACATCCTGATTTTCGCAGCCTGCGTTGTCCTTCTGTTTTTGTTTTTCAACCGGCTTTTTGATAAGAAAAAAACAGTTGCTGCGTTTATTGCCTGCCTGCTTTTTGCACTCCATCCGGTAAATACCGAAGTCGTGGCCAATATTAAAAGCCGGGACCAGTTGCTGTGCTTTTTCTTTGCTTTTTCTTCATTGCTTGTTTTTATGAAATTTATAACATCGGGCAATAAAATGACTTTATTTGCAGGCTTTCTCTTATACTTTTTATCTCTTCTTTCCAAAGAATCCAGTATCACTTTTCTCGCCATTACCCCTGTTGTGTTTTTATTATTCTGCAACTGTAACAAGCAAAGAAGCATGTCCGTTATTTCAGGTTCAGTTATCGTTGCTGCCCTTTTTCTGCTCATCCGCTATTCAGTACTGCAGCACTATAATGCAGGGGCTGTTGGTGGCTATACCATTATCGAAAACTCACTTGCCTTTGCTCCATCTGTATCCTCAAAGTTAGCTACTGCGGTGCTCGACCTGGGCTATTATCTCAGGCTCCTTGCCATACCCTACCCGCTCATTTCCGACTATTCCTACCATACCATACCTTTCACAAACTTTACCGATTTTCGGGTATTGCTTTCTCTGGTTGTTTATATTGCCCTTGCTTTTATTGGCACCTTAAGGTTGCTCAAAAAGCAGAAAGACCCCTATGCATTTGCTATACTGTTTTACCTCATTTCAATGTCCGTCTTTTCCAATATAATTATACTGGTTGCAGCTGATATGGCCGAACGGTTTCTGTTTTTCGGTGGGGCAGCTTTCTGCCTTATACCCGCATTAATGATAGATAGATTTTTTCTTGCCGAATACAGAGAGGGCCTTAATTTCCTGAAAAATAAAACTGCAATGGCAATTCTGATTCCCGTTTGCCTTATATTTTCTTCCCTCACCATCCACCGGAATACAGAATGGCACGATAATTATACCCTGTTAAAAGCTGATGTTCTTAAAGCGCCAACCAACTGCCGCCTGCAATACAGCCTGGGCACAAACCTCATCATCACAGCCAGGGAAATGCCTCAAAACGAAGATGCAAAAAAGCTAGTGGCTGAAGGAATGAACAACCTGAAGAAAGCAATTGAAATTTACCCGGGTTTTGATCTTGCCTGGTCCGAGTTGGCAAATACATTTTATCAGCAACACCAATATGATTCTGCTGAAATCTATAGCGTTAAAACACTTTCTCTTAATCCACATGATAAAGTTATTATGGAGAATCTCTCTGCTATTTACTTTAAAGCAGGTAAATACCGCGAATCTCTGGATTTATGCAATATTGAAGCATACTACTACCCGGGTTATTCCCGCGCCTACCGAAATATTGGGAACTGTTACTTACGTTTGAATATCTATGATTCCGCTATTCTTGCATACAAGGGAGCTATTTATTATGAGCCCTCTGTAACCGTATCTTATGAACGGCTGGCCATTGCCTACAAGCTTTCCGGCAATATGGATTCTGCACAAAAATACCTCCGGATAGCGCAACAAAATAACCCGGGATTTAATTACTAAGTAAACAGTTTCCCACCCTGCGAGAAGGTTATTATTGAAATTTTAAGTTACTATCGGGCAGGAACAGCAACAGGCGCCAAACTTTTCAGCCATTGCTCCATATATCCCGGATCGAGCTGGTAATAGGCATATACGCTCTTATACTCAGCCACCCCGTTATTAAACCAGAATATTGATGGTACTCCTGGTCCTGCCATTTTCACAAAATCTACCGAATGATGGGCAAAATAAAGATAAGGCACGTCCTCTGCATGTGTTTCCTTAAAAAATTGATCTTTAAATGTCTCAGGGCCGTCAAGCACAATGAATATTGGTACGTCCGGATGTTGCTGATGGATTACATGAAGCAGGTAAGCTGCTTTTTTGCAATGCGGGCAGGTAAGGCTCATAAACGCTACTATATGCTTGCCTGTCCTAAGCTCCACCTGCGGTGCAGGATCATATTTATAAAGCAGGCTTAGGTCTATTGGTTGATTGTAGGGTTCCGGGCTGGTCCCGGTGTATATAAAATTGAATAAAAACGGCAATGAAAAAGCAACCAAACCAAGCCCCATGCAATAAAATTCCTGGTGCTTATAAGGCTTAGCCGGGTATATATACATCAGCAGTATGGTAATAGCAATCATAATTACATTTTTCCATATTGCTGCCATCGGCTTCATGGATATTTTATCTCCAAAGCAACCGCAGTTACCTGTATTCCCCTGTTTCAGAATGACTATTAAAAGATAGATAATGAAAACAGACAGAATTGCAATTACTGCCGGATAGGTAAACCGTCTTAAATAGATATGAAACAACAGAAACAAACCCAGCAAAAGCTCCAGCCCAATAAAAACACGGGCAATGATACCTGTAGCCAGTATACTGTTGATACCCAGATCAAGAAATGACCATTGAAAACTATCGAAAGAATTATTTGATTGCTGCGTTTCTACAATAAGATTCTCAAAAAAAGCCCCTGCTGTTTTCCAGAAACTATGCGGCATATTTTTTGTTACCTGCAGTGCAGTAGTAATTGGGTGAGGATTAAACTCAACACCTGATTTGGTATAAGCCGAATAAAAGAAAGTGGCCGAAAGGGCCAGTAACAATATTAAGCCCGCTGCACGCTTAAAATAATAACTGGGATTTTTTACCGGCAATGTATTTTCCATAAACTCTGAAACAAAATTACCGATAATTATCCGGTTAGCTGATGCAGGTAAATGTTGGTTTTATGCTAAAAATTTAAAGCCAACCTTCAATTTAATTGAATTCCTGACTCAATTATCTGATTACTGACCAAAGTTGTAAGAATGATTATAACTTAAGTATGCTAACCCTGCAGGCATTAATAAAGTATGCAAGTCTCAGTAGCTGTTATAGCCGCATTATTTACATAAGGTGTATTACTGGCATTAAATGCCTCATTCTTACATTTCGATTGTGCATCCGTTTTGTCATTGGTAATGGTATAGGTATTAATGACACTATCGGGCAAACCAGGGTACCCACCGTACTTAATTACACATTGGCAGGTATAATTTTTCACACAGGAAGTCATGCTTAATGAACCTGCCAACAACATTGCCAGAAATATAAATGGTCTGCGGAATCTCATGTACGCGTATTAATTTGAGCATGAAGTTAGTCAACCGATGTTATAATTCAAAATCCGGTGATTATTTTCCTTCATCAGCGATAATTTAAAAATTAATCACTTACAGACTTTACCTTATTATACCTGAATTATATCATTAATTCAAAGTGATCCTATACCTACTTCTTCGTAAGTATAATACTTACTTTATTAAAGTCTGCAGATGCATTGATCACCTTTCTGAAAGGCTCATAGTCGGAAACAGGGAAATGCAACTGGCTGTAAAACTCTGTAATATTTACTATTAACTGATTACCCTCCAGCTTATAATCGCTTGCAAATCCGGTAGTCACAGTGCCGCTCTCCTCCTTTATTTCTGTTTTCATTTTAATAACTTCGGGATTCACAACGGTATATCCATCCGGTATGGAAACGGTAAGGGTCCGGTTCAGGGAATGCGAATAAGGCATATCAACAGGCAGTTTCCGCTCACTCTTCTGGTATAATTCCGATTGTCGTCCTATAAGGTCGCCTAGCCTGAAAATATATTTTGGGCCCGCTTTTTCCACCAGCTGCGATGCTTTAATAGTAGCACTAAATTCAAGTGGTTTTGCTGTATAATAATTCTCAAATGCCTCGCCTGCTATGCCGTATTTAATCATATTTTCAGGCTTTACTGCCATACTTATTATATTACTTACCAGGTCCTTTAGTTTATCCTTTGGCAGCAACAGCGCCACTTCTCTTAAACCCATAGCGCAATACCCGGTATAAGAATAGGTTACATCAGCAGTTGGCTCCATATCCTGGTCGAAGGTAACTGTAGCCCGCACATCGCTCCTGCTCTCTGTTACTGGCCGGGGAGCTATGGTTCTTATGTCGGAAATAGCATTAGTGATATCGCCTATAGTGGTCATTTTGCAAAACACACCCTTATTTCCCAATACATTCAGAGAGGTGAAAGGGTATCTGAAATATATTTCGGTTGGTGAGAGGAATTTTTTAGTGCCAGGGAAATAAAACAAATATTCATCCAGTTCATTCCAGTTTTCAAACCCTGCATCAAACAGGTTATCATTGTGGTTGGTGGTCATCCCGAATTCATTTTTTACCCCTGCAGCTGTAAAGCATGAGGCAAACAACCTGACCATACCATTTTCACTGGTGGCCTTATTGGCAATAACGTAATCCATCCGGCCTGCTTTCTCAGGATCAATGTCTTTATTGATGGTAATACCCGATTTAATTGCACTCTCTATTTTCTGTATTTTTTCCTCCTCACTTTCTCCTTCCCTTATACCAATGGAGTTAACATAATTTTCAACGGCCTTTTGTTCCTTATCCGATATTTTATAGGTGTTGGCATATAGTTTTTCCACCAGTTCCTGCCAGGTAAAGGTCCTTACCTGGGCATTTTTTTCAGGCAGGTAGCTCAGCTTGTATTCAGCTTTCATCCTGCTTGCATCTTCAAAACTGTATTCTTCCTTTTCCAGGGCAGTGATGCTACCCTTCTTTGCAAAAATGTGACGGGTGTTATCAATCAGGGTATCGCTTACAGTCGGAAAGCCATTGTACCCTTTTTCTTCAAATTTCAATCTCGACGGCGCTGTCAGCTCAAATGTCCCTTCCACCACCGGAATCAGGTACTGGAAGGTTTCTTTGCCAAAAAAAACCGGCTGTTTTTTATAAGTAACCTGTAGCTCTACTTCCGCATTTTTCTCAACTCCTTCCATCGCAAAAACTATCTCAGTTCCGCCATTCTCTCCCTTCATCTCCTTCATTTTGTCCTGCGCTATTTCCTTTACGGTACCATCAGGTAATATGGTCCGGGCTTTAATCGTCTGCGTAGATTCTCCAGGGTATAGCGGCACTGTCATTTTATTAAAATTCTCAACACCTTTTTCATCCAGCACTTTAATGATCCTGTGACTTGTACGGTACATCCATAATTGATTATCATCACCATCCTCATATTTAATCAGGGTATTTAATTCAATGATCACAGCCGATTCTTTGGCAAACTCTGCAGGCAGTTGGTGGATAACCGGTTTTTCCTGCCAGCCGTGGCTTTGTTCCTGTGCATGCAATGGTATATAAAGGCAAATAAGTCCGGCTATTATCAAGGTTGTATTTCTCATAATCAGTATCAGTCAGAGGTTAACACTACTGTTTCTTTATATTGCTTTCTGAGGTTATCAATAATTTTATTGAAAGCTACAAAATCTTGCACCGGCACAGTAAGCGATTCCGTGGTAAAGTCCTTCAATAATACCACATACCGCCCGGCTGTAAAATATTTCAGATTGAAATTCCAAACCCCATCCAGTTTTCCCGATGCTTCAGGTGGTAGATAAGATACATGATACCCCTGTGGTATTTCCATTTTCACCACCTCTCGGCCTATGTCCATAAATTTGAAATAGTAGGGCACACCTCTGGCTTCCGTATCAATATGATTGTATTCAAACGCCCGCAACAAATTCATATTCACATAGTACTCTTTACCTGCCTGCCCTACATAATCATCTATTTCAAAATCGCCAGATAGCCGGCAATCCCGGTAGCCTGTGTCTGATTGATTAAACTGGTAATTGCTGCCTGAAAACTTATTGGAACCCCTTGAAATGTAATCTTTAGACAGTGTCTCCCTGTCCTTATTATGGTTGTACATCATACGGATCTGCATGTCCCAGGATGGATAACCTTTGTAATTGATCACAATATTCCCGGTCAACCGGTTTCCGTTTAACTTAATGTTAGTGCTGTCTGATGTAGTATTTTTTACAGCAGGTGTTTCCGGTATTCTGATTATTTTAAAGTTCTTTTCATCTAGGGCTATCAATGCCTCTTTGCCCTGCACTGCCGGCGAAACTTCGCCAAATGGAAGCATAGGATGGGTCCCATCCAGAAACAGCCATTCTCCACCAATATTTAAAGTGCAGATCATGTGGTTATCCACACCCGGCACCGGCGTTTCTTCATAAGTATAGGGTCTTGACCGGGTCCCTATCCAGGTAAAATAAGCTTTGATCCCTGCTATCCGGCACATGGCAGTTATAATACTGGCCATATCCTTACAATCGCCAAATTTCCGCTTGCAGATGTCTGCTGCCTGCCTGGGGATAAATCCTTCAAGACTGTCTTCAAAAGCTACGTAGTAAATGTTTTTCTGTACCCATTTATAAATCAGAGCGGCTTTTTCCCTTTCTGTTTTTGCACCTGTAGTAATCCCTGCAACTGTATTTTTTAATTCCGGATCTTCCTTAACATTAATGCTCCGGATATACTCATAATAATAGGCAAAGAGATGTGCCGGGTCGCTTAGTAAATCCACTTTTTCTTTGCCTGGCAGGCTATATGATGTTATATAGGGCACTATATGCAGGGCATACCATAAGTGCGATGGTGCATCGCTATAATCTTTCAGGGTGTTTATGTTGGCTGCCGTAAAACTATAGGTAATACTGTGCTTACCTTCTTCCCGTTTCTGTATTATTCTGTCGGCTCCGTTACCTTTAATTACAAATTTCAGGTTCACATATTTTGGCGCTGTTACCTCATAGGTCTCTACGGCTACCGGCAACGAACGTTCAAAGAAAAATGAAGGCAGCATGTGCAGGTCAGAATGTTCCTGTGAATAATTTATTTTCACCAGCGACCTCGCCGTGAGCCCGGCAAAGACAACTTCTGTCTGCTTAAGGTCGTCATAAAACACATTATCCTGATCAGAATTAATAGTATTTGATGTATACTTATTCAGCTTCCTGTAACCGTTATTTTCATAAACCGAAGCACTTGCATCAAAATCAACCAATTTATTAAAGGAACTGTAAAAAATATATTCTTTATTAAAAATACCCGGTGATAATTCCCCGATAAGCATTTTCTCTCTCGAAATATTACTTCGTGCCACCAGGTTGCCCTTGTCATTGTCTA